>Ga0265295_1000330_pt1 | contig 96430 bp, 89 predicted proteins | sample Munlansysbiofilm_FD_192503 | JGI IMG/M metagenome (GOLD analysis project Ga0265295, IMG submission 192503) | Leachate microbial communities from a municipal landfill in Southern Ontario, Canada - Methane capture system biofilm | ecosystem: Engineered > Solid waste > Landfill > Unclassified ... | reverse complement strand
ACCCTTTTTCAAAAGGGTCCCTCCCCCACAGAGCATTTCCTCCCCCACAAAACATTTCCTCCCCCACAGAGCATCCCTTCCCCGCAAAGCGTCCCGGCACGGCGTACCCGTGACGCCGAAACGCGCACCCCGCTCGCGGTAAAAATACCTGCTCTCAAAGTTGTTCTGCCCACATGTTGACACAGCCCTTCAGTGATTATAGCGTACTCGCACAAGGGGAGTAACTGGGTTCTTGAAACCCGGGCGGCATCAACAGCATGGCTTTAAGCCTGGTGCCGCCGTCGGTTCCGCCGATTAGTGAGACCTTGGCATCAATAGAGTGCCAAGGTCTTTTTATTTTTTAAGGAGACAACATATTATGACCATCCGCGCCCTGAGGCCCTATATACTGGCTGTACTCATGACCATTCCCGGTCTGGCTCTTCATCTCGCACCGCCCGATATTTCTCCTTTGATTGTAACCGCACTCGCGGGCATGGCCATTCTTGGAGCCTCGTTTCTGCTTACCTGGGCCTGTGAAGTGGCCCAGATGGACATGCCGCAGGCTGTGGCCGTGGCGGTGGTGGCCTTTATCGCCGTATTGCCCGAATACGCCGTTGACATGTACTTTACCTGGATGGCGGGTCAGCACCCCGAAAGTTCCTACTCCCATTACGCCATTGCCAACATGACCGGAGCCAACAGGCTGCTTATCGGCGTGGGGTGGTCGGCTATCGTGCTTATCTTTGCCGGGCGCTTCCACTCCGCCGTGGTTCTGCACAGCGACAAACGCACCGACGTGCTGTTTCTGGCCATGGCCACTATTTATGCGCTTATCATTCCGCTCAAGGGTTCCCTTACCTGGGTGGACGGGCTGGTGCTTCTTGGCATCTACGTCTGGTACATACTCATCATCATGCGCCGCCCCGTTGAGGAAGAGGAGCTTGAAGGCCCGGCCGCCGTACTGGCGCGTCTGGCCAAAAAAGTGCGTCTTCGCAGCGTGATGCTCATTTTTGTGTTTGCGGCCATCGTGATTTTGGGCAATGCGGAAATGTTCAGCGAAGGGCTCATTGCCAGCGGCAAAATGCTGCACGTCAACGAATTTCTGCTGGTCCAGTGGATTGCCCCTCTGGCCTCGGAAGCGCCGGAATTTATTGTGGCCCTCATGTTCGCCTCACGCGGCAACGCCGGTTTGGCTCTGGGCTGCCTGCTTTCTTCAAAACTTAATCAATGGACCCTGCTGGTTGGCATGATACCTGGCGTATACGCGGCCTCTTCAGGCGGTTTTTCCCCTTCCATAAACCTTGACACGCACCAGTTTCAGGAAATATTACTCACAGCCGGGCAGTCGCTTTTTGCCGTGGCTTTGCTGCTTGACCTGCGGCTGCACGTACGCGAGGCGATCTGGCTGCTTCTGCTCTTCAGCCTGCAACTGCTTTCGCCCCTGTATGACGTACAGCTTGAAACCATGCTGGGGCTGCCGCATGATCCCCTGCGGCTGCATTTCTTCTATGCCAAGGTGTATCTGGTGCTGGCGGCTGTGCTGCTCATCAAGAACTGGCGTCAGGCATGGGATCTTCGCAAGGGCTTCAAAGTTTAAGTAAAGCCTGTATACTGCTGTACAGCGGCATGACAGGGACGAGAGCACGTTTGCCAAACTGCTCGGCCATACGGGAGCAGGCGCTCGCCGTGAAGGCGCAGGCGCAGTGTATCTGCGCTGTTACACGCCATAACGGGCGTATCTGGAACATTGAGAATGTACGTTCGCAAAGCCTCTCTGCTCTAGAGCAGATTAACTTTGAAATGGGAAGCATTTCATAGTGTTCATTCAGCCGGGAAATGTGATTTGCGACTGAATCCACGCCACGTTGTGGCGCGCTGCACTTTCGTGCAGCGTTAGAGCATTGACACTTTTTCAAAGTTACATTGCTCTAAATGAGGAAAAGCCATGCAGCTTCCCTTTCAGGTTTTGCGGTTTTTTCACCTTGCGGCTCTTTTGCTTCCGCTGACGACATTCGCTGGTGCGGCCCGGTTTTCCAGGCCGCACCAACGCAAACAACGCACAATATACGGCCCCGGCGTGACGGCGGGGCAAATGCAAGACGGTTTCGCTCCTGATCCTGCAGAGGCACAGATGGCATACTACCTCCGGCAAAATGTTTCGCCTTCACCCATTACCGGTTATCAAGGTATCATATCCATGCCGCGCCTTTTGTCTTTTCTTCTGCTGGCGCTGCTGCTCGGTGAACGGGCAGCCGAAGCGGCCCGCATGCCGGGTCAGCAGACCCTCTCTCCCTCTCAGGCCCAGGAATTTACCGCTACCGCCGATCTGACGGAAACCGGCGCCGCCCATGAGCCCACCACCCCCACGGAAGCCACGGGGCATGCCCGCTCTGACGACAGCGTCAAACCGGGTGCGCCCTCGCAGGAACACGCCGTAAATCAGGCCGGAGAACACGCTGGCGACCAGGCCGCCCCAGAGGATCAATCTGCCCGGGACAACGCCGCCGCCATCATTTCCGGCTCGCGCAAGCCCGGCATCATTGAACACCAGCTTGTCCGCGACCAGAGCGGCGGCCCTGTCATCAACATCCGCTACCCCTCTGTGGGCAGCAAGCAGATAGACAGCGACATACGCCAATGGGTCACAGGCATCGCCACCGCTTTTGAGCAAAGCTGCAGCAACGGCAACTTCGCGGCAGGAGCGGGACTCGACGGCGAGCGAGCGCCATATGAACTTTGGGGGTCGTACAGCGTCTCGTCGCCCTCCCCCGCTGGCCTCAGCATCACGTTCGAAGTATGGACGTACACCGGTGGGGCCCACGGCAATCTGGACGTCATGACCCTGAACTACAGCCTGCTCACAGGGCAGCGCCTGGGCCTGGTGGATCTTTTTGAAGACCCGGACGCGGCCCTGCACCTCATGTCCACATGGGCATACAAGGAACTTTCACGCCGCCTGGGCGGCATGCGGCAGGAACAGATGCTGCGCACCGGCCTTAACCCCGTGCCGGAAAACTTCGCCAGCCTGACCCTGACCCCGCAGGGCATACGCATCAATTTTCAGCCCTATCAGGTCGCCCCATGGGCCGCTGGAGCACAAAAGGTGGACATGCCCCTGGATCAGCTCCTGCCGGCCAGCCCCCTGCTGCGCCTCTGGGGCCGCTAGAGCTACGGGTATTTGAGGGGGCCTTGTGGAGGAGAGATACAGTAAATGCTTTTCGGAAAGCACTGATTAAAGAGCCTTCTGGAAACGCGCAGTTATTTCGTTTGGCGAGGCGCGATCTTTTTTTGAAGCAGGAGTGGACTCTTCCGTCCTCGACTGTTTCAAAAAAAATGAAGCAACGCCGCCAAACGGAATAAATCAGCGTTTCCTTAAAGATGCTTTGTGGGGGAGGGACCCGTTTTAGACCAGATTAACTTTGAAATGCTTCACATTTCAAAGTTGTCATTCTGTCGAAAATGCGATTTCCGACAGAATCCACGCCACTTTGTGGCGCGCCGCACTCTCGTGCAGCGTTATAGCATCTAACTTTTTCAAAGTTAGATGCTATAAAAAGGGTCTCCTCCCCCACACCCCCACCCCCTAAAACTCTTATAGTAGTTTAGCGTGGCACAGGATGCTTTCTGGCTTGATGCGGGGGTTCCAATGCTACGTAAAAGGCTCCGTGCGGCAAAACCACACGGAGCCTTTTACACAATACACGTTGAAATTTTCTGGCCGCTACGGGTAGACGCTCCCCCACCGGGCTATTCCATAAATTCCACTATTCCCGCAGCCAGCACGCGGCCTGCGGCGTCATAGACAGCGGCGACCTGTCCGGGGGCGGAAGGAAACTGTGGCTCGGCAAACGCTATTTCAAGGCGGCCCTCCACATCCAGACGCACGCTGGCGGGCGCGGGCCTGTGCCTGTGGCGCAGACGCACCAAAACTTCATGCGGCCAGCAGCGCATAGGCAAGGCCACATTGGCGATGCCCGTGGTGCAGCGGGTGACGCCCAACAAGGCGCGCGGCCCCACAACCAGCGTATTGGCAAGGCCATCCTTGGCAAGCACGTACAGGGGCTCGCTGTGGGCTATTCCCAGGCCCTTGCGCTGCCCTTCGGTATAGCGCCAGAGGCCCTTATGGCGGGCTATCTCCCGCTGTGTGCCGTCCGCATTCCGTAAAACAACAGGGCCAGGGCCGGGAGGCGCGATGGACGCCGCCTGCCAGTGGCGCTCAAGAAATGGCCGATACGCCTCGGAAACGGAACCGCCGCCCGACGCCATATCTGCGGAAGCCCCCACAGCCGGGGCAAAGCAGATATCCTGACTCTCACCGGGCAGGGGCACAGTCAGACCAGCCTGCGCCACAATTTCGCGGGTGCGGGTTTTATCCTGATCAGCCAGGGGAAAGCAGGCCTGCGCCAGCCGCGCCCGTGGCACGAGACTCAAAAAATAGCTCTGATCCTTGGCCGCGTCATGTGCGGCGGCCAGCAGGGGCAGGTGGGCCGTGTGCCCCGTCGTTTCTTGCGATTCGCTCTCTTCTTCCGGCGCGCTCACAAGCCGCGCATAATGCCCTGTGGCCAGTTTGTGCGCGCCAAGCTTTTGCGCGGCGTCCAGCAAGGCCCCGAACTTGATGGCCCTGTTGCACAGGGCGCAGGGGTTGGGCGTGCGCCCCGCCGCATAGGCTGCCGCAAAAGGGGCCAGCACCTCACGCTGAAAAATCTGGCGCAGGTCTGCTACATGCAGGGGCACGCCAAGAGCCGCGCAGGCATCTTCAAGGCCGGGCGGCGGAGCAAGCTCGGCTTCCGGCAAAAAAAGACCGTGCAGAGCCAGCACCTTGTGCCCTGCCTGCTGCAGCATGACAAGTGCGCAAAGGCTGTCCACTCCGCCGCTGACGGCCACTGCCACGGTGCAGGGAGAAGCGGTGGTATTGCTCACGGCCATATTGTCATCCTTGAAGCAGTTCGACTTTACGTCTGTTATGATGCGGAAATCTGGGAACAGGCCAGAAAACTCTTGGGCCATTGTGAACTACAATAAAAGTTTTAGGGGGAGGGGGTGTGGGGGAGGAGACCCTTTTACAAAAGGGTCCCTCCCCCACAAGGCATTTCAAAAAAAACTGATCAAAAACAAAATACGGTTTGGGGAAAGAAAGCCCGAGCGTGCAAGAGCTTTCTTTCCCCAACAAAAGAGCGCCTGACGGCGATTACAGAATCTGATTGAGGAACTGGCGCAGGCGGGGATGCCGTGGGGTCGTGAACAGGGTTTCGGGTCTGCCCTGCTCCACAATCTGCCCCTGATCCATAAAGATGAGCCTGTCTGCCACGGTGCGGGCAAAGCCCATTTCGTGGGTAACGCAGACCATGGTCATGCCTTCTTCCGCCAGTTTGACCATAACGTCCAGCACTTCGCCCACCATTTCCGGGTCAAGGGCCGAGGTGGGTTCGTCAAAAAGCATGATGGCGGGCTGCATGGCCAGGGCGCGGGCTATGGCCACGCGCTGCTGCTGGCCACCGGAGAGCATGGCCGGATACACGTTGGCCTTCTCGCTGATGCCCACCTTTTTGAGCAGGCCAAGGGCGCGGGCTTCGGCCTCTTCGCGTGTAAGTTTGCGCAGCTTGATGGGCGCGAGGGTCAGGTTTTCCAGCACAGTCTTGTGGGGGAACAGGTTAAACTGCTGAAAGACCATGCCAAGATTCTGGCGGATCAGGTTGATGTCATTGTCAGGGCTCATGATGTCCTGACCCTTGACCACGATCTTGCCCTGATCGATCTCTTCCAGCCGGTTGATGGAACGCAACAGGGTTGACTTGCCCGATCCGGAGGGGCCGATGATGACCACGCGCTCGCCGGGCGCGATATCCAGGCTCACGTCCTGCAGCGCGGGCAGCGAGTCAAAATACTTCCAGACGTTGCGAATGGTGATAATGGGGGCGGTGGTGCTACTTTCCGTCATAATAGTTCAGCCTGGATTCCATAATGCTCACGGTTTTGGAAAGCATGAGCGTGATAACAAGGTACAGCAGGGCCACCACGGTATAGGTCTCAAAGTAGAGGTAGGTCGTGCCCACGAAGCTTCTGGCCCGCTGCATGATGTCCGGCACGGCCATGATGGACACAAGCGAGGTATCCTTGAGCATGGCAATGCATTCATTGCCCACAGGGGGCAGGATGGTGCGCATGGCCTGGGGCAGCACCACATAGCGCATGGTCTGAAAACCATTGAAGCCCAGCGAACGGGCCGCTTCACTCTGCCCTTTGTTGATGGCCGTGATGCCCGCGCGGAAAACTTCGCCCATATACGCGCCGTAGCAGAAGCTGATGGCCACCACGGCAGAGGTAACGCCGCTGACCTGCACAAAACGCGAAAGCGCATAATAGATATAAAAAATCTGTACCAGCAGCGGGATACCACGAATCACCTCCACATAGGTGGAGGCGATGAGATTGATAAGCCGATTGTTTGAAATGCGCCCAAGGCCCGTCAAGAGCCCCAGAGGCACAGCACAGCATATGGAAAGAACGGTGATCTTAAAGGTAATCAAAATGCCGTCAGGCAAATAGAGCAAAATCCGCAAATAGGGCTCGGGCCAGCAGAGGCACAGGGCGAACAAAGTGGAAATGGCCCCTACCAGAGCAATAGACCATGCGTTTATCAGACGCCATTCACGAGGATCAGGGATGGAAGCCCCATCCGTGACCATGATGATATTGCCCTTGCTTCCATCTTTTTTGTCGTGCATCTCAATCCTTCAGGTCAATACGGCTACGGCGTCCGGGCCTTGCGGCCCGGACGCCCTGTAAAATCATGGCGGCGGAGCCTGACTACTTGGAGGCGCCCATCCACTTTTCAAGCAGCTTTGCTTCAATGCCGGAAGCCTTCACTGCCTTGATGCCCTTGTTCAGCTTTTCAACAAGGTCCTTGCGGCCCTTGCGCACGGTGAAGCCGTAGTATTCCTTTTCGTCGGTCTTGTACGAAAGGTTCAGCTTGCCAGCGGTGTCGGCCTTCTTGTTGGCGTAGTACATGGCAACAGGGTCATCGCAGATGACGGCGTCAATGCGTCCGCCGAGCATGTCCTGAATGGCCAGGCCCACATCGTCGTATTCCTTGAGGTCCACGGGCACGCCGGACTTGCGCACAACAAACACGCCGGTGGTGCCAATCTGGCCGCCGACCTTTTTGCCCTTGAGGTCTTCAAGGCTCTTGATGCTCTTGCCAGCGGGCAGCACAACCGCCTGCGCCACTTCATAGTAAGGATCGGAGAAATCGAACTGCTTCTGGCGTTCGGGCGTAATGGTGGTGGCAGCGGCCACGATGTCGTACTGGCCGGTGGCCACACCGCCGAAGATACCGTCCCAGGCGATATTGCGCACATCAACTTCAAATCCGGCAGCCTTGCCGACTTCAGTGATGAAGTCCACGTCAAAGCCCACGGGTTGCTTGTTTTCATCAAGATATTCCATGGGGGGCCAGGTGCAGTCTGTGGCCACAATATATTTTTCGGCGGCCACTGCCTGACCGCAAAGTAGGGCCAGGGTCAGCAGGGCAAGAGTAAGTCGACGGATCATGAAACCTCCTTAACGTGCGACAAAACGTTGCTGGCGGATATCAGCAGCGCTTTTTATGGGCTAGTTGGTTTTGCCCATCCATTTTTCAATAATTTTGGCTTCTTCGCCAGACGCCTTCACCTGCTTGATGCCCTTGTTGAGCTTTTCAACAAGCTCCTTGCGGCCCTTGCGCACGGTGAAGCCGTAGTATTCCTTTTCGTCGGTCTTGAACGAAAGATTCAGCTTGCCAGCGGTGTCAGCCTTTTTGTTGGCATAGTACATGGCAACGGGATCGTCACAGATGACAGCGTCAATGCGATTGTTCATGAGATCCTGCATGGCCAGGCCCACATCGTCATATTCCTTGATGTCGGCGCCCACGTTGGCCTTGCGCAGCACAAAGATGCCGGTGGTGCCTATCTGACCGCCGACCTTTTTGCCCTTGAGATCGGCAAGACTCTTGACGCTCTTGCCTTCGGGCACGACCACGGCCTGCACCACTTCATAGTACGGGTCGGTAAAGTCAAACTGCTGCTGGCGCTCGGGCGTAATGGTGACGGAAGAGGCCACAACATCGTACTGGCCAGTGGTTATTCCGCTGAAGATGCCGTCCCAGGCCACGTTGCGCACTTCCATGTCCGCCCCTATTGCCTTGCCAATGGCACGCAGGTAGTCGGTGGAGTAGCCTTCGGGTTTCTTGTTGGCATCAAGCATTTCCATCGGCGGCCAGGTGCAGTCGCTGGCAATGATGATTTTATCAGCCGCCAAAGCGGGACTGCACATAAGGACGAGACCAATCATGGCGAGGGCAATTCGGCGAAGCATGGGACCTCCTAAAATGGTTTCCTTCAAAGCCCGCCGCCCACGGCGTCTGTGGGGGGACGCCAGCTCCGCATACCGCTGATGCGGCAAACAGACCACAATTGGACCGTTTTTACCGGAATGCGCAGTGCCACCAGTACGGGGCGGGCAGCCAGAAAAGAGCGTGTTCTTCTTTAGCGTTGGGCGCGCCCTGCGTCAAGCACAGGGGTTGCCAAAAAGCGGTAGGCAAGACTGCGCCTACCACGTATTGCCAGGGGTGGGATCGGTATTTTCCGGCCCATCCAGTGGGATATCCTCATGCCGGGTGCCGTAGCCGTTGCTCTCCACCGCGTCGATTTTACGGGCATGCGGCAAGGCGTTGGGAACCGATTTTCCGGCAGCGTACACCGCTTCGCCGTCAAGGTCATCACGGTCGTCACGCAGGGCCTGCTGTAAAAACCAGTCTTCGCGGATGCGCCAGGATGCGGCGGCCGTATACGCCGGGGAGGAGTACCCCACTGAAAGCACAAGCGTGCGGCGGGCATGCTCCTGAAGGCGGATAAGCAGGGGCGTAAAATCGGCATCCCCTGAAAGAATGATAAATTCGTCAAACTTGGTTGAATGTGAAAGATCATCCATGCAGTCCATGACCAGATGGATGTCCGTGCTGGTTTTGCCCCGCGACGTGAGTGGCGGACAGTCCACCACCTGAAAGGCGCTGCGGATAAAGAAATTGCGAAATTCCTGATATCGCTGCGGATTAAGATAGCACATGCGTTTCAGAATGCGACGGCGTACGCCTTCACCATAAAGAATGCGCAAGGCGTGATTTTCTATCCAGCGCACCCAGCGGTAGGGCGCGGAACCAAAAGCCCGTGCGGCTTCGGGGTCAATTTCAAGGAATCGGGTAAAAATATTGTCGAAATCAACATAAAGAGCGCTGTAAACCTCATCAAATCCTGTAAATCGTGCCATGGTGTCCTCATAGTAAGCTAACGAATTAGCTTAGTATATTTTGCCTGCCATCAGATGGCAAGGTTTTTGCCCCACTTGAATTGCCTGGGCTCGCGAGTTATTATAAATAGGTTACAAACGTATACCTTTTTTTCGGTATGGAGGGACAGTGTATAACTTGCTGGAATACGGTAAAGCCCGTCTGGACGCCTTTCGTGTGCAGGCAGGGGCTTTCCGGCAATCCCCTCCGGCCGAGCGCTGGTTTTCCTGTCTGTTCTGGTCCTTCTGGATCTCACTGGTCACGTTTCCTATGGGCTACGCTATCCGGGACATCATGCCCCTGGTCTGCCTGGTTTTTCTTGCCCTCTACTACCGTCACAACTGGCAGAACAGCGTGCTGCGGCGGCTCGGAGCCTGGCCGCTCTTTGTCTGTTTCGGGCTTATGGTTCTTATTGGCGTCGTCTTTTCCAGCAACGTGGGTTCTTCACTGCTGCATGCCAGTTCCGGCCTGAACAAGGGCTTTATTCTGCCCTTTATCGCCATGGAGTGCGTGCGCAATGAAAAAGACCTGCTCCGGCTGGTGTGGGCCAGTGTTCTGGCCGTTTTCTGGCAGGGGCTGGACGGCATATACCAGGCCCTGACCGGCAAAGATTTTCTTATGGGCTACCCGCCAAACTGCGGACGCCTCACAGGCAGTTTTGACGATTACGAGGTGGGCAACTACATTGCCCTTGCCCTGATTCCCGCGCTCAGCCTGTGGTACATTTTACGTCAGTGGTTCTCACGCCTGCCCGCACTGCTGCTCTACACGGCAACCCTGTGGCCCGCGTTTTTTCTGCTCGCGGGCGCGGCAAGCCGTAGCGGCGCGCTGGCCATTGCAGCGGCTCTGGGTCTGTGGTGTTTACTGGCAGACACGGGCAACCGGATAAAAAGCCTGCTCTACGCCAGTGCGGCCCTTTTTTTGATCCTTCAGGCTCAGGGCCGCGCCGGCATGGACGAGGTGCTGGGTGACGGCAGATGGAGCCTGTGGAAGATGGGTTGGCGCGTCTTTCTCGAACACCCGTGGTTCGGGTCCGGAGCCGGACAGTATAATGCAGCCTTTCGCGCTCTTGGTCTCACGCCGGAAAAAGACCTTATCACTATCAGCCATCCGCACAACCTCTACCTTGACATGCTGTACGCGCACGGTCTGGTGGGCTTCACGTTCGGCATGATCTTTCTGCTGGGCTTCAGTTGGTGGGGCTATCAACGCATCCGGCCGCAACTTCTGGCCGAGCGCGCTTACGGAAGAACGGGCATTTACTGGCGCATGACGGCATGGTTCTGGATAGGCTTTGTGGCATGGCTGTTTAACGGCATCTTTGGACACGACTTCTATCGCGTCTGGTGGCTGGCCCTTGCCATGGGGCATCTGGGCGTCATGATAGGCGCGGTCGTCAATGGCCCGTCATCAGAAGAAACGGCCCGGCCAGCCCCATAGAGCATTTCAACTTTGAAAAAGTGTAAATACTCTAACGCTGTACGAAAGTACCGCGCGCCACAACGTGGCGTGGATTCAGCCGCAAATCGCATTTTTCGGCTGAATGAAAACTTTGAAATGTGAAGCATTTCAAAGTTGATCTGCTCTAGAAACATCGGGAAAGGGTACGACCCCATCACAAGCGTAGGCCTACGCAAAACACCGCTCGCGGATATCACGGCGGGGCCGGAACACGGGTTCCGGCTCCGCTTTTTCAATCAGGCGGCGAGTGCGGCGGCGGCCCGCGCAAACGCCAGGGCAGTTCAGGCTGAAGAGGCCCTTACGGGTGGCTGCCCCGGCTCACGGCCAGGGCCTTTATGAGAAACGGGCCACAGGGCGTTGCGCACGAAGCGCCCTGCACAACAGGTGAGCACATTTGCGCCGAAAAACTCACTCTCCGACAAATTCGTCGGCAGCGGGAGGTGTTCCCTCGGCATTCCTGTTGGCGCGCAACAGCGCCATGGCCTCGTCCTTGGTGATGATGCGGCCCCTACACCGCGCATTCTGGAGCGCGTTTTCAGGGCAGTAGCCCATCTGCACGCAATTGGGGCCTGCACCGGCAAAAAGGTCGGGGGCAGCCTTGCGGCACAGGTTCAGCATCTGCCACGCAAGATGCCTGATCTCGTATTGGGCGTTGCGGCAACAGCGGATGGAAAACCAGTCCAGCAGGGCGTGGGCGTTCATGCCCACAATGGCCTTGAATTCCGTGGCCTGGGGCTTCAGATAGCGCAGATCTTCTTCGGGCAGCCCGGCATCGAGCCCGGCATCGTACCACTGGCGGCCAAGATCGGCCAGATCGCGCCCGCTCAGATTGACAGTGCCGCCGTCGGGCAGGGTCACCTGCGCGGTAAATTCCGCCGCATTACGCGGATACACCACTGAATACCGGCGTTTTCCGCCCAGTTCTGCCCGGCCGGACTTGATAAGATAGGAGGCCAGGCGCTTGCGCACAAGCTGGGTTTCCGTCACGCGCGAATATCCCTCAAGGCCGAAGATGAAAAAATCAAATTCCAGCGCAGCCCGGTGTCCGGACGACAGGATATTCTCAACGATTTTTTTGGAATAAGGCGAGGCCACGATGTCTTCAAGTTCACGCTCGCTGCGCACAAAACGGGCCGCGACGTCCGTATAGATTTTTCCGCCGCCGCCCAGCAGCACCACTTTGCCGTTGCCAGTAAATTTTTCGTCCAGCATTAGACCTCCCTGGCGCGGACTACCGCCGCCCTGACAAGCATAAGCGAAACCGCTTTCAGCGGCAAGACAGCGCTCAAAATCACAAGTTCGTGGCGGTTGCTATCAAAGTCGCAAGATGCCAGCGCCAGCGCATATCTTGACACAGCAGGCCCAAAAAGCCAGAGTGAGAACCGTTTTCCGGCGTTTACCGTTTTCGGGACAAGCACCTGCCGTGGCCGACAGGCTGCACTTCTGCGTGCCTTGCCCTGACAGCGGTACAATGACGGCGACACAACTACGCACCCATGAGCTTTGGGGAAACGCTGATTTATTCCGTTTGGCGGCTTTGCTTCCCTTTTTTTGAAACAGTCGAGGACGGAAGAGTCCACTCTGCTTCAAAAAAAGATCGCGCCTTGCCAAAGGAAATACCAGCGCGTTTCCAAGAGGCTCCTTAATCAGTGTTTTCTTACAGCAAGGAGAGTACATGAGCCAGCATTCCGCCCCACATGGCAAACCGGACAGCAGCGGTTTTTTCGGCGCTTACGGCGGCCAGTTTGTTCCTGATTCCGTCAAGGCCCGCCTGGACGAGCTGACTGCGGCCATGGAGGCTGCCCTGGCCGATCCCGGATTTCTGCGCGAACTGGACGACCTTTTTCTTCATTATACAGGCCGCCCCAGCCCGGTTTTTCACTGCGCCAACCTGAGCCGCGCGCTTGGCGGCGCGCAGATATGGCTTAAACGCGAAGACCTCAACCATCTTGGCGCGCACAAAATCAACAACACCCTTGGGCAGTGCCTGCTGGCCAAAAGAATGGGGAAAACGCGCGTCATCGCTGAAACCGGTGCGGGGCAGCATGGCGTGGCCACTGCGGCCACCGCGGCCCTGATGGGGCTCGAGTGCACCATCTGCATGGGCGAGGTGGACATGGAGCGCCAGCGCCTCAACGTCATCCGCATGCGCATGCTCGGAGCCAAAGTGGTTGCCGCCACGTCAGGACAGCGCACCCTCAAGGAAGCCGTGGACGAAGCTCTGGGGCTGTGGGTAGCTGACGATGAAATGTTCTACGTGCTCGGCTCGGCCGTGGGCCCGCACCCCTACCCTTTTATGGTGCGGCAGTTCCAGGCCATCGTGGGCAGTGAAGCCCGCGCCCAGATGCTTGAAACCAGTGGCCGCCTGCCTGACGCTGTCCTGGCCTGCGTGGGCGGCGGCTCCAATGCCATCGGCATTTTTTCCGGCTTTCTGGACGACGCGGACGTGCGCCTCATTGGCGTGGAACCCGGAGGGGTGGGCAAGGAATACGGCCAGCACGCCGCTTCGCTCTGCCTTGGCGAGCCAGGGGTGCTGCACGGCTTCAACTCCTATATGCTCAAGGACGAAAAGGGCGACGCCGCGGCGGTGTATTCCATCTCCGCCGGGCTGGACTACCCTTCCGTTGGGCCTGAGCATTCCATGCTCAAGGACGCGGGACGCGCCGAATACGTCAGCATTACGGACAAGGAAGCCCTGGACGCCTTTTTTGCCCTGTCCAGGAGTGAAGGCATCATTCCCGCGCTTGAGTCTTCGCACGCTCTGGCACAGGCCATGAAGATGGCCCCTGCCATGCCCGACACCGCCATACTGCTGGTCAATTTGTCTGGCCGTGGCGACAAGGACGTGGCCCAGGTAGCCGAAATGATGGAAAAAGGCGAAATATAGGTTCTTTTCCCGCAAGGGGACAGATCGATAACGCAAAAGCCCCCGTCCAGTGGACGGGGGCTTTTGCTGGCCTTCTGGCGGGCACACGCCTGAGGCTTATGGGCTGAAACACCTGAACAAAGGGACAGCCCAATGTGAACTATACGCGGCAATGTTACGCGCACGACCCGCAAGCGTCTGCGCCGCAACCGCCAGAACAGCTTCAACGTGAAGCCGCCCTACTCTGAGACTTTTCTAAATAACTTCATTGATCGCCGAAAGCTGTTCCTGCGCCCTGAATTTGTGCTGCAACATGATGGGCAACGCTTCCGGATCAGCGGGGTCATATTCAAACATGACCGCCGTGCCAAAGCAGGAAAAATACTTGCTGCCGTCCGGGTGAAAGGCGACGTTTTCATTGTAGCCCACGATGGCCTGCGCGCCTTTGTTCATGGCGCGCGCCGCCATGCCGAAAAAAGCTTCCTCGGAGTCAAAACCCCGGCAGCACACGAGCCCCAGCACCTTGGCAATACGCCGCCCTTCCACCTGATGCGTGGTCACCACGGGGAATCGCCCGGCCAGAAACACTTCACGAATACGCGCGGTGGCGTCTGACACACGCGCCTGCTTTTCAGCTTTGCGAGCCTTTTTTTCCTGACCACCGAGTAAAAAAAACATGCCGGACCTCCAGAAACAATGGGATGCACAATGATGACGCTGTCGTGCCCTTTGTTTGCAAAGGTCTTGCCAGAAAACTTTTATTATTAAATTTAAGTAAGTTATATACGATTACTGTCACCTTGTCAGACCATTGACGACATTGCCTGCCCATATTCCCCCCTGCAAAAGCCCCGAGCTCGTCCATCCTGTCTGGCGGCAACGGCTGCCTCCTATCTGGCGGCAAAAGTGCGTCTCCTGCCCGGCGGCAGCGGTGCGTCTCCTGTCTGGCGGCAGCGGCGCGTCTCCTGTCTGGCGGCAACGGCTGCCTCCTATCTGGCGGCAACGGCGCGTCTCCTGCCCGGCGGCAGCGGCGCGGCTCCAATCCGGCGGCAGCGGTGCGTCTCCTGTCCGGCGGCAGCGGTGCGTCTCCTGTCTGGCGGCAAAAGTGCGTCTCCTGCCCGGCGGCAGCGGCGCGGCTCCAATCCGGCGCATATACCCATCAACGCATAAACCCGCCAATGGCGGGTTTATGCGTTTCTATTATTGTCTGGCGCTAAAACAGTTACCCTTTTTCAACGGTAACATGCCTAACTTACGATAAAAGTTTTAGGGGGTGGGGGCGTGGGGGAGGAGACCCTTTTACAAAAGGGTCCCTCCCCCACAAAGTATTTCACCCCTCTCCACAAAGTATCGCAACGTACCCGGCGCTATTGCGCGGGTTGTTTTTTGGTTTCGTCTTCGTGCTTTTCGGGGCGCAGGATGCGGCAAATGGGCTGGGCCGTCGCACGACCGGAGAAAATCTCCTCCGCGCTGGCGTCCAGGGCCTGAGGCAGCACTTCGTCCACATGATCCACAAAAACGATTTCAAGGTCTTTCAGCACCTCATCGGGCACTTCCTTGAGGTCTTTTTCGTTGTCGCGGGGCATGAGCACCTTTTTGATGCCGCTGCGGCGCGCGGCCAGCAGCTTTTCACGCAGGCCGCCAATGGGCAGCACGCGCCCACGCAGGGATATTTCACCTGTCATGGCCACGTCGTTGCGCACGGGTATGCCCAGCAGGGCCGACGTGATGGACGTGGCCAGGGTGATGCCAGCCGAGGGGCCATCCTTGGGTGTGGCCCCGGAGGGCACATGGACGTGGATGTCCACCTTGCGGTGGAAGCGGGTATCAAGCCCAAGCACTTCGGCCCGCGAACGCACATAGGAAAGCGCGGCCTTGGCCGACTCGGTCATGACTTCGCCCAGTTTGCCCGTGGTGACCACGTGGCCGGAACCGGCCATGAGGGTGGTTTCCACCAGCAGTATTTCGCCGCCGCGCTGGTTGTAGGCAAGCCCGGCGCACACGCCCACCTGCGGCTCGGCCTCGCGTTCGTCATGCCGGTATTTTTTGACGCCCAGAATGGAGGGCAGGCTCTGGCGCGAAATATTGACGCACTTGTCCAGGTTGTCCTCTTCCACAAGCTTGATGGCGGTTTTGCGGCACAGGGCGGCAATTTCGCGCTCAAGGTTACGCACACCGGCCTCGCGGGTGTAGGAACGGATGATCTCAAGGATGGCATTGTCCGACACGCGGATATTGCTTTCCTTGAGGCCGTGCTCCTCAATCTGGCGCGGCAGGAGAAAATGCCGGGCTATGTGGCGTTTTTCCGTCTCAAGGTAGCTGTTGAGCTCGATGATCTCCATGCGGTCCAGCAAGGGCACGGGAATGGTGTGCAGCGAGTTGGCCGTGGTTATGAAGAATATCTTGGACAGATCGTATTCCAGGTCCAGATAGTGATCCATAAAGGTGTGGTTCTGTTCCGGATCCAGAACCTCCAGCAGGGCCGAGGAGGGATCCCCTCGGTAGTCGGAGGTCATCTTGTCCACTTCATCCAGGCAGAACAGGGGGTTATTGTACTTCACCCTCTTGAGTGACTGGATGATCTTGCCCGGCAGCGCCCCCACATAGGTGCGACGGTGCCCGCGGATTTCGGCTTCATCGCGCACGCCGCCCAGCGACAGGCGCACAAAATCGCGCCCCGTGGCTCTGGCCACGGATTTGGCCAGCGACGTCTTGCCCACGCCGGGGGGGCCCACAAGGCAGAGAATGGGGCCCTTGAGCCCGTGCGAAAGCTTCTGCACGGCCAGATACTCAAGGATGCGCTCCTTGGGTTTTTCCAGGCCGTAGTGGTCGCCGTCAAGAATGGCGCGCGCCTTTTCGATATCAATATCTATCTGTTTGAGGTCATTCCAGGGCAGGTCGAGGATCCAGTCCACGTAATTGCGCACCACCGTATATTCGGCGGCCGATGGCGGCATGCTGCGCAGCTTCTTGGCTTCTGCAAGGGCCTTCTGACGCGCCTCTTCGGGCATGTCGCGGTCCTTGATCTTCTGCTCGATCTCGTCCACTTCGGCCATGGGATCGTCGTCGCGCCCCATTTCCTTGTTGATGGCCTTGATCTGCTCGTTCAGATAGTATTCGCGCTGGTTGCGCTCCATCTGCACCTTGACGCGGTTCTTGATGCGCTTTTCCACAGAGGCCAGCGCAACTTCGCCGTGCAGCATCTCGTAGGCAAGTTCCAGACGTTCGGTCACGTCGTCCAGTTCAAGGGCTTCCTGCTTTTTGCGGTAGTCCACCTTGAGATTGGGGATGATGGCGTCGGCCAGCGAGCCGGAATCGTGCAGAGCCATCATGGAAAGCACGGATTCCTGCGAGAGCTTTTTGTTGTTCTTGGCAAATTCTTCCAGCGCTTCATGCACGGCGCGCACCAGGGCCTCACGCTCATCGGGGCGGCTCTGCCACTCGTTGCGACGGCTCACGCGCACCATGGCGCACTGCTCGTCATCGCGCAAATCGTTCCAGTTGGCGCGGTACATGCCCTCAAAAAGCACCTTGATGGTGCCGTCGGGCAGGCGCAGCATCTGAAGAACCTTGCTGACCACGCCCACGGGGGCAAGATCCGAAGCGTCGGGTTTTTCCAGTTCCGGCTCTAGCTGGGCGACCAGAAAAATCTGCTTGCTGAAGCTGGCCTGCGCGGCCTCTATAGCTTTGATGGAGGCTTCACGCCCTACAAAAAGCGGCATGATGGAACGCGGAAACATGACCACCTCGCGCAAAGGCATGATGGGCAGATCCACGTATTTTACAGTGCCGCGTTCGGATTCAGTCATAGTTTTCCCCTGAAAGGCCATATTGGGGCGCAAATGGGCCCCGAACCTGGGAGATTAGAGCAGTTTTACCGATAATGGTAAACTGCTCTGCGCGAACTTTAAAAAAATTCGCGCAGAGATGCAGAGATGTGGCTGCCGGGCGACGTGCCACAGCACGCGCCCGTAACAGCATATGGGCCGGGATCAGGCGGCTTTACGCGGAGTTGCCGCTGGCCTGCGCCTGGCCGCCCTTTGTGGCCGGGCTTTCGCCAGCCTCGCCGAACAGCAGCACAGGTTCCTTGCCCTTGTCAATGACGGCCTGATTGATAAGGCATTCACGCACGTTGGGCATGGAGGGCAGCTTGAACATGATGTCGAGCATGGTGCGTTCCATCACGTTGCGCAGACCGCGCGCGCCGGTTTTGCGCTCAATGGCCTTGGCGGCAATGGCCTTGAGGGAGTTGGGCGTAAACCGCAGGGTCACGTTCTCGAACCCGAACAGCTTCTGGTACTGACGCACCAGGGCGTTTTTGGGTTCCGTGAGAATACGCACGAGATCAGCTTCGTCCAGTTCATCCACATGGGTGATGATGGGTATGCGGCCCACAAATTCGGGAATAAGGCCGAACTTCACCAGATCCTGCGGGTGAATCCTGTCCAGCAGTTCGCTCAGGGGCATTTCCTTGCTGGCGCGCACCTTGGCGCCAAAGCCCATGGCCCCGCCGCTCATGCGCGATTCAACAATCTTGTCCAGCCCCACAAAGGCGCCGCCCACGATGAACAGGATGTTGTTCGTGTTCATGCGGATGAATTCCTGCTGCGGGTGCTTGCGGCCCCCCTTGGGCGGAATGTTGGCCTCGGTGCCTTCAATGATTTTCAGCAGGGCCTGCTGCACGCCCTCGCCCGACACGTCGCGCGTAATGGACGGGCCGTCGCCCTTGCGGGAAATCTTGTCGATTTCGTCCACATAAATGATGCCCTTGCTGGCGGCTTCAAGATCGTAGTCCGCATTCTGGAGAAGCTGCACCAGAATGTTTTCCACATCTTCGCCCACATACCCGGCTTCCGTCAGGGTTGTGGCGTCGGCAATGGCAAAGGGCACGCGCAACACGCGGGCCAGGGTTTTGGCCAGCAGGGTTTTGCCGCTGCCCGAAGGCCCGACCAGCAGGATATTGCTTTTTTCAAGCTCCACGCCGTCATCGCCCAGGGCGTCAGCGTAGAACACGCGCTTGTAGTGGTTGTGCACAGCCACGGAAAGAATCTTTTTGGCCTCGTGCTGTCCGATGACGTACTGGTCAAGTCTGTCCTTGATTTCCTGCGGCGACAGCAGGCGCTCGTCGCCCTCGGTGCTTTCCACCTGATCGCGCGCGATGATGTCGTTGCAGGCTTTGACGCACTTGTCGCAGATGCTTGCGCCGTCCTGCACGATAAGGTTGCGCACCTCAAGCTCGCTGCGCCCGCAAAAGGAGCAGGTCAAAGGTTCGCTGACCGTGGGTTTGTCGTTCTTGGCCATATTATTCGCTCTTTTCCTGAGCCATCTCGTGGCGCGAAGTCAGCACGCGGTCAATGATGCCCAGATCTCTGGCTTCTTCAGGAGTCAAAAAGTTATCGCGTTCGGTCGCCTTGACGATATCCTTGAAGGGGCGGCCGGTATGTTCGGCAAGCATGCGGTTGAGGCGTTCCTTGAGGCGGAGCACCTCACGGGCATGGATTTCAATATCCGTGGCCTGCCCCTGATAGCCCGCCGAGGGCTGATGGATCATGATCTGGCTGTTGGGCAGGGCAAAGCGCATGCCAGGCTTGCCTGCGGCCAGAAGGAAGGCGCCCATGCTGGCCGCCCGACCCATGCACACTGTGGAAACAGGCGCTGAAATGAAGCGCATGGTATCATAAATGGCAAGACCGGCAGTAACCGATCCGCCAGGGGAGTTGATGTAAAGATTGATTTCTTTTTCCGGGTCCTGCGATTCAAGGAAAAGCAGCTGCGCGCAGATGAGCGAGGCCACGGTGTCGTTGACCTCGGAACCCAGCAGAACGATGCGGTCCTTGAGCAGGCGCGAGTAGATATCATAGGCGCGTTCGGAACGGCCAGTGGTTTCAATAACCATAGGAACTAGCGACATGTGAGCCTCACTACATGGCCTCAAGGGCCGGATATGGCAGCCCGGTAAACACCCGGGCCGCAAAAAAAGCAAAAGGCGGCCTTAGGGCCGCCTTCCCTTATTCTTATTTGTCTTCCTTGTCGCCGGGCTGAGCGCTGGCGGATGCGTCTGGCGCGGCGTCGGGGCCTTTTGGCTCCACTTCTTTGACATTGGCCTTGGCGTATACAATATCCATGGCCTTGTCGGCCAGCATGCGATCACGCAGCACGAAGATCATGCCCGAGCGTTCGTACTGCTCGCGCAGGGACTTGAAATCTTCGCCAGTGCGCATGGCAAGCTGGTAAATCTGTGTGGTGACTTCGTGGTCGGTAACGTCCAGCCCTTCCTTCTTGGCGATGGAAAGCAGCAGAACCTGGGAGCGGGCCAGCTCATCGGCCTGGGGCTGGGTTTCTTTACGAAGTTCTTCCATGCTCTTGCCAAGGCTTTCCAGGCTGCGGCCCTGACGCTCCAGCCTGGCGGCCATGTCGCCCAGCAGTGTGTTCATCTGGGTTTCCACAAGGCTGGGGGGTAATTCAAACTGCACCATCTTGAGCAGGGCGTCCAGCAGGTTTTTCTGCGCCATGCTCTTGCTCAGATTGGTACGGCTCTGGATGTAGCTGTTGGCAATGGTTTCTTTCAGCTTGTCCACGCTTTCGAGGCCAAGGGTCTTGGCAAGCTCGTCGTTGAGTTCGGGCAGCTTGCGTTCCTTGATGGCGTGCACCTTGACCTTCATGGTCACGGTCTTGCCCGCCAGATCCTTGGCAAGAAAATCATCGGGAAAACGGATTTCGCCTTCGCCTTCTTCGCCGTACTTCACGGTCTTGACCAGGGCTTCAAAATCTTCCAGAGCCTGACGTTCACCAAGGGCCAGGTCAAAGCTTTCAGCCTTGACGCCTTCAATGGGCTCGCCGTTATCAAAGGCGGCAAAGTCAACGGTGGCTATCTGGCCGTCCACGGCGGGGCCTGCGCCGTCCACGGGCACAAGCTCGGCGCGGTCGCGCAGGATGCGATCAATCACGTCCTGCACTTCTTTTTCGTCCAGCACCACTTTTTCCTGCTCCACATCCATACCTTCGTAGGGGGGCACGTCAAAGGTGGGCAGAACTTCAAATTCGATGGTGTACGAGAAGCCCTTGCCGCGATCAAAGGTGTCGGGCGTGTCCACATCAAGGCCGGAAAGCGGCGAGACGTCGAGCTTCTGCATCACGTCATTGATGTGCACATTGATGAGGTCCTGGCGGGCCTCTTCATAGATCTTGTCGCGGAAGCGCTGTTCAATAACCGAGGCCGGGACTTTGCCCTTGCGGAAACCGTCAACCTGCACGGAGGTTTTATACAGGGCGACCGCCCCCATAATGGCGGCTTCGACTTCCTGGGGTTCCGTGGTGATGACGACCTTTTTTCTAACCGGCGAGATATCTTCAGCGCTATATTCCACGAGGGGCTCCTTTTATGGGTGGACGTGATGGTGCGAGAGGGGGGACTTGAACCCCCATACCTATGGTGCTGGATTCTAAGTCCAGTGCGTCTACCAATTCCGCCACTCTCGCAAAGCGTGTTTCCATAGCACACTTGCGCCCGGCCCGCAAGCCGCGACCTGCTCCGCCGGAAGTGCGAGACGCGTGGCGGCGCGTGTGGAATCGGTGCCAAAAACGTAACTCTTAAATACTAATGTCATCCAAAACAATGGCAACAGGCAAAGCAAAAAAAAGCGGCAGGCACGCTCCTGAAGCGCGCGCCACAGCCGCGCTCACTTTTTTTCAAAGCCAGCGATGGCCGGGCCAAACCGGGGCATGGGGTGGGACTGCCCGCGCGGGCCACCTGCATGGGTCGTGGCGGTAGCAGCAAAGCTACATGACTCCCGACCCAATAGCTTTCTGCCTGAAATACGCAGTCCCTGCTCCGTCCGCGCTTCAAACCAGATAAAACTTTGGCCATACTAAAATACAGTAAAGGTTTTAGGGGGTGGGGGCGTGGGGGAGGAGACCCTTTTGCAAAAGGGTCCCTCCCCCACAAAACTTATTACCCATCCGCCCCCTAACGCAGCACCAGAGCCTTGCCGTCGGGCCTGGCCTCCACAACCTCGCCCACCAGGCAGGCCAGATCTCCGCCTGCCAGCAGCAATTGTTGCGCCTGTTCAACCTGATGGGGCTGCACGGCCAGCAGCAGGCCTCCGGAGGTCTGGGCGTCAAAGGCGAGGCTTTCCACCGCTTCGTCCACGCCCTCTTCGACCAAGGTCGCGCAGGAGCAGTGCTTGCGATTCAAATGGCTGCCCGCCGGGATAAGCCCGTCACGCGCATATTCCAGCGCACGCGGCAAAAGCGGCAAGGCCTCGGCGTCAAGCACCACGCAGACGCCCGAGGCCTGCGCCATTTCAAGCGCATGCCCCCCAAGGCCAAAGCCTGTGATATCTGTTGCGGCCACGATCTTGAGCATGCGGATCACTTCGCCCCCCACGCTGTTCAGGCGGGAGCACCAGCGGGCGACTTCGGCTTCACTTTCTTCTGCGCCGTCCCAGCGCGCCTTGACAGCCGTAGCCAGCACGCCCGTACCCAGGGGCTTTGTCAGAAGCAGCTTCTGGCCTGGCGCAAGCCCGTCATTGCGGGCCATGTGCGCGGGATCAATGATGCCGGTCACGGCGAGCCCGTACTTGAGTTCGTCGTCCTGCACCGTGTGGCCGCCGGCAAGCACTGCCCCGGCCTCGTTCATGGCGTCAAGTCCACCGCGCAGGATGGACTCAAGAATACCCTGGGGGTCGTCCTCGGCCAAAGCCTGAGGAAAAAAAGCCACGTTCATGGCGCTCCAGGGTTCACCGCCCATGGCGTACACGTCAGAAAGGGCATTGGCTGCGGCAATGCGGCCAAAGCTGAAAGCGTCGTTGACGATGGGCGCAAGAATATCCACTGTCTGCACCAGCGCGCGCCCTGGCGGCACGGTCAGAACCACGGCGTCCTCATTACGGGCGCGGCCAGCCAGCACACGGGCTTCCAGGTCGGGCCTTGAGCCGGAGGGCAGACCGCGCAACAAACGCTCCAGGGCCCCTGGAGCAAGTTTGGCAGCTCAGCCTGCGGCGCGGGCTTTTTCCAAAAGCTTCATGCGCGTCTCCTCATTATACGTTATTTCAGCAAAATAATTTATACAGTATGCGCTTTTACTGGTCAAAGGTCAAAACCAGGACGCTAAAAGGAAAGCCTGGCGGTGCTGACGCAAGCGCATTTGACAATTTTCGCAGTACAGCCGACCCTATAATCATGAGAGTCAGACACTCAGACCATTTGAAAGACTCTTTTTTCCCACATGCGCGGCGGCCCGGCCTGAAAAGCGCCACGCCGCTGCTTTGAACCCATATGGCACTATTCTGACAAGGAGAACAGTCATGAACATAAAAGATCAGATTATCCTGGTGACAGGCGCCAACGGCGGCATAGGCAAGGCGCTCGTCACTGCCTTTCTCGCCGCTGGAGCAGCCAGAGTATACGCCTGCGCGCGCGATATCACGTCTCTCGATGCATTGCCCGCCAATGACAGGATCAGCAAACTCAAGCTTGATATCTGCAATACCGCCAACATCGAAAAAGCCGCCATGGTTGCCAGGGATGTTACCCTGCTTGTGAACAATGCCGGAACCGGAGGCTGCGGCCTGCTGGGCAGTCAGCAAAACGCCAGAAGGGAAATGGAGGTCAACTACTTTGGCACGCATGCCATGTGCACCACCTTTGCCCCCATCCTTGGTATAAATGGCGGCGGGTGCATCGTAAACATCATTTCTGTCATCGGCCTTGTGAACATGCCATCCATAGGCACGTACTGTGCGTCCAAGGCCGCCCTGCATTCGCTGACACAAGGCGTACGCGCCGCGCTGTCAGGCCAGAAGACCGCTGTTGTCGGCGTGTATCCTGGCCCCGTCGACACCCGCATGACCGAAGGGCTTGCCATGGCCAAGGCCAGCCCGGAATCAGTAGCCGAGGAAATCCTCACCGGCGTCACCGCTGGCCATGAGGAAATCTATCCCGACAGTTTCGCCAAAAAAATCCATGAAGAATTGCTCGCCAACCCCAAGGAAGTCGAGCGGGAAATGGGCAAATACTGAAGCTTTGCTTGGCCTTACGCCGAACAGCTCATTTGCATTCCCCGCAGGCAACTCTACCCTGCCCTCATGATCTGAACGCACAACGGTTTCGTCAGGCCCTGCCCGGAGCCTGACGCTGCGGCACGTTTGGGTAAAGTAGTACTTGGGGGGGAGAGGTGTATTTGTGGGGGAGGGACCCTTTTGCAAAAGGGTCCCCTCCCCCACACCCCCTCCCCCTAAAACTCTTATTATATTTAAGCTGGCTACAAAGGGTGTTGCGATCTGAAACGGGGGGCAAAGGCAGCGTTTTGCGTGCATCACGCCATCGTAAAGACAGGATGCGCTGGGAGAGATGAACGTGCCTTGGTCAAGCCCGTGCAAATTACCTTGGCCAAAAACCGCAAACCATCTTGGCTAAAGCCCGCAAATTAGCTTGGGCAAAGACCGCAAAGTGCTATGGCCAAAGCCATAAAATGAAAAGGGGCGCGAAGCGCCCCTTTTCAATATATTCTGCGTCGTTGAAAAGTCGTTGCCTAGTTGGCTCCAGCCTCTTCAGTGACAGCTCCGGCTTCTTCAGCCTTGGGCTTGCGCGTACGCTTGGGCTTGGCCGGCGCTTCTTCGGCAGCCTTGGGGGCTTCAGTTGCAACAGCTTCGGCGCTGTGGGTCAGTTCAATAAAAGCCATGGGGGCATTGTCGCCCTTACGGGGCATGGCCAGCTTGAGGATACGGGTGTAGCCGCCGGGCACGCCAGCGAAAACAGGGCCGATTTCATCAAACAGACGCTTGACCAGGGCATGATCATTAAGCACACGGTAGGCCTGACGGCGGGCGTGCAGGTCATTGCGCTTGGCAAGGGTAATCAGGGGCTCCACAACGCGGCGAAGTTCCTTGGCCTTGATTTCCGTGGTGCAGATTTTGCCGTGGATCAGCAGCGCCTTGGCGAGATTGTGCAACAACGCCTTACGGTGCGCAGGAGTACGTGAAAGTTTCCTGCCGGAATTGCTATGCCTCATTTTGCTGCTTCCTTTTCCATTCCTGATATTTCTTTTCGAAAGAGTCGACCTTGATGCCGAAGTCGAATCCCATGCTCAACAGCACACTCTTGATTTCGTCCAGCGATTTGCGGCCGAAATTCTTGGTCTTGAGCATTTCAGCTTCAGTACGCTGCACCAGTTCGCCCACAAGCGCTATATTGGCGCTGCGCAAGCAGTTGGTGGCGCGTACCGAAAGCTCAAGATCGTCGATGCTCTTGAACAGGAGTTCATTAACTTCGCCGCTTTCGCTCCCGCCATTGCGCATATCGCCGGACACACGTTCATCAAAGTTGATGAAAACGGATATCTGATCCTTGATGATCTTGGCGCTGTATGCAATGGCGTCTTCAGGCGTAAGCGAGCCGTCAGTCCACACTTCCAGCAGGAGGCGGTCATAGTTTGTCATCTGGCCCACGCGGGCCTGTTCCACCGTGTACGCAACTTTGCGCACAGGGGAAAAGCTGGAATCCAGCTTGATGAGGCCGATTTCATCGGCCAGACCCTCATGCATGTCAGCGGGCACATAGCCCTTGCCCATGCGGGCCTCAAACTCCATCTCCAGCACCACGTCCTCGGTGAGGGTCGCGATGTGCAAATCAGGGTTGAGTACTTCAACGTGCTGGTTGGGCACGATATCGGCAGCAGTGACCGGCCCCTTGCGTTCAACGCGAAGGGTCAGGCGCTGGGGCTCTTCAGTGTCCATGCGCAAACGCACCTGCTTGATGTTGAGGATGACATCAGTGATGTCTTCCAGCACACCGTGGATGCTGGTGAATTCGTGCTGCACGCCGATGATTTTCACCGACACAAAGGCAGAGCCCTGAAGGGAGGCCAGAAGAACGCGACGCATGGCATTGCCAATGGTGGTTCCGTAGCCCCTTTCCAGAGGTTCACAGACAAACTTGCCGTGTGTGCCGCTGGCGGTCTCTTCTTCGCGCATAATCTGGTCGGGCTTGACAAGCTCGGACCAGTTGCGCGCATTGATAAGGCGTTCGCCCTGTTTAATAAGCATGCGAACCCCCGGTTATTTCGAGTAAAGTTCGACGATGAGCTGCTCGTTGACGGGGAACTGGATGTCGTCACGCTGCGGCATGGCCTTGACAGTGCCTTTAAAGGCAGCACCATCGGCTTCAAGCCAGGCGGGGCAGCCACGGCGGGCAATCACTTCCTGCGCTTCTGCAAGCACGGGAATTTTGCGGTTCTTTTCGGGCACTTCAATGCTGTCGCCCACACGAACCTGCAAGGACGGAATGTCCACCTTGCGGCCGTTGAGGGTAAACACGCCGTGACGCACAAGCTGGCGAGCCTGGTTGCGCGAGTTGGCGAACCCGAGACGGAAAACCACGTTATCCAGACGACGTTCAAGAATGACGAGCAGGTTGGTGCCTGTAACACCCTTCTGCATATCGGCTTTCACAAAGTATCCGTGGAACTGGCGTTCCAGGATACCGTAAATGCGGCGCGTCTTCTGCTTTTCACGCAGCTGCACTGCGTATTCGCTCACCTTCTTGCGGGCACGGCCGTGCTGGCCGGGAGCGTAGGGGCGGCGATCGTAGGCGCATTTGTCAGTGAAGCAGCGGTCGCCCTTCAAAAAGAGCTTGCAGCCCTCGCGGCGACACATGCGGCACTTGGCTTCAGTATATTTGGCCATGTATTAATCCTCTTACGTTACTGGCTCTGCCGGAGCAGGGCCGGTCTAGACGCGGCGGCGCTTGGGCGGCCGGCAGCCATTGTGCGGAATGGGCGTGACATCACGAATAAAGGCGACCTTCATGCCAGCGGCCGAAATGGCGCGCATGGCAGCTTCACGGCCGGAGCCGGGGCCCTTCACATAGATGCCGACAGTACGCATGCCGTTGTCCTGCGCCTTACGGGCGGCCGTTTCGGCAGCCACCTGGGCCGCGAAAGGCGTGGACTTGCGTGAGCCCTTGAAGCCGCTCTGGCCCGAAGAAGCCCAGGAAACGGCGTTTCCGCGCGTATCCGTAAAAGTAATAATGGTATTGTTAAACGAAGCCTGAATGTGGGCTATGCCCACCGGCACGTTTTTCTTTTCCTTTTTCTTGACCGCTTTTTTGGGTCTGGCCATATCAATCCCTCTGGATGGAGCTTGTCAGATTTATGCTCCGCGCGCGGCGGAAAATCCGTTCGTCCTCACGGCAGCACGAATGCTGCGTCCGCTTTACAAACTGCGACAAGCGCAGCCCGCACGCCTACTTCTTCTTGCCTACCGCACCGCGACGGGGCCCCTTGCGGGTACGCGCGTTGGTGTGTGTGCGCTGGCCGTGCACGGGCAGGCCGCGACGGTGACGAAGGCCGCGATAGCAGCCAATGTCCATAAGACGTTTAATATTACCGGACACTTCACGGCGAAGATCGCCTTCCACCTTGTAGTGCTGTTCGAGTTCCTTACGGATCTCGTTCACTTCGTCAGCGGAGAGGTCGTCGATGCTACGCTCCCAGTTAACGCCGGTGGTGTCCAGAATTTTCATGGCCGTGGTACGGCCAATGCCATAAATATAGGTGAGCGCTACGTCCACCCGCTTGCCTCGCGGCAAATCAACACCTGCTATTCTCGCCACAATATGTCTCCTGCCTAGCCCTGACGCTGTTTGTGCCGGGGGTTTTCGCAGATAACTCGAAGCACTCCCTTGCGCCGGATAACCTTACACTTGGGGCATATTTTCTTGACGGAAGGTCTTACTTTCATTCCATTTCTCCAATAAGAGCCTTTGCTTTGACAGATAAAGTCTCCGGCAACCGGCCATTAACCGCACAAACGGCTCGACCGACGCCCACAAAAAAAATAGGGCGTGAACGAAAGTCTTTATCCGGCTTTATCTGTTCTGTCAACCTTCAATGGTGTGCCGGTTGAGTCCACGATCCGAGATGCTGAGGATTTGCGGCCCGGACGGCGTTATGGCCACACTGTGTTCAAAGTGTGCGGCCCACTGGCCGTCGCGCGTCACCGCTGTCCACTGGTCGTCAAGGACGTCGACCTCATACGTGCCCATGGTCACCATAGGTTCTATGGCTATGACCATACCGTTTTGCAGGGTCAGACCGCGCATGCCGGGCCTGAAGTTGGGCACTTCGGGCTTTTCATGCATCTTGGCGCCAACGCCGTGTCCCACAAAACGCCGAACCACGCCGAAACCGGCGGCTTCCACATAATCCTGCACTGCAGCGCCGATGCTGTACACATCATTGCCTGCCCGTGCCTGCTCAATGCCAACGTAGAGGCTTTCCTCGGTAATTCGCATGAGCCTGCGGGCTTCGTCGCTCACCTTTCCCACGGGAAAGGTACGTGCGGCGTCACCCACAAAGCCTTCATAGACCACGCCCATATCCACACTGACGATGTCCCCTTCCTCAAGCAGCCGCGTGGAGGGAAAACCGTGCACCACCTGTTCGTTGACCGAGCAGCACAGTGCAAAAGGATAGCCACAGTAGCCCAAAAAGGCCGGTTTGACCTTGTAATCAGCACACATATCGCGCGCCAACTCTTCAAGACGCATGGTTGCAAGGCCTGGGGCCACCATGTCGCCCACTGCATCAAGAACGTTGGCGACCATACGGTTGGCTTCGCGCAGGCAGCCTATTTCACGCTCGTTCTTGATGTACGCGCCCTGATATTTTTTCATACTACCAATCACCCGTTGTTTTACAGCCGGCCGCTTTTGCGCGCCTTTGCCATAAGACCCTGGTACTGGCTGGAGATCATATGCGACTCCACCTGATTCATAAAGTCCATGGCCACACCCACGAGGATCAGCAGGCTCGTGCCGCCAAAAAAGAACGGCACGTTAAAGTTGCTGATGAGCAGCATGGGCAAAAGGCAGACCAATGAAATGTAGGTGGCCCCCGAAAGGGTCAACCGTGTAAGCACCGTGTCGACATATTCCTGCGTCTTGTCGCCAGGACGTATGCCGGGGATGAACCCGCCGTTCTTCTTGAGATTCTCGGCCATATCCTTGGGATCAAAGATAATGGCCGTATAGAAGTAGCAGAAGAAGAACATGAGGCCCACGTACAGCACGTTGTAGGCTACACCGTGAGGCGAAAACAGTTCCGCCGCATGCTTCACGTATTCGTTGCTGGAAAACTGGCCGATGGTGGCCGGAAACAGCAGGAGCGAAGAAGCGAAGATGGGGGGAATAACGCCAGCGGTGTTGAGACGCAAGGGCAGGTGGGAGTTCTGCCCACCGTACATCTTGCGGCCCACCTGACGCTTGGCGTAGCTGATGGGTATGCGCCGTTGCGCCCTTTCAACAAAGACGATGGCCACAAGCACCGCAGCCATGAAAACCAGAATGACGGCAGCCATGAAAATGCTCATGTCGCCGGCCTGGATCAACGCCACGGACTGAATGAGGCCACGCGGAATGCCGACCACGATGCCGCAGAAAATGATGAGTGAGATGCCGTTGCCTATGCCGCGTTCGGTGATCTGTTCACCCAGCCACATGACCAGTACCGAACCAGCGGTAAAGGTGGCCATGGTGACCATGCGGAACTGCCAGCCGGGATTGAGCACGATGGACGTTCCCGCGGGGCTGGTCATATTCTCAAGGCCCACAGCGATTCCGAGTCCCTGCACCAGAGCGATGAGCACGGTAAGGTAGCGGGTGTACTGGGTGAGCTTGCGCCGCCCGGCCTGCCCTTCTTCCTTGGCCATGCGTTTCACGTCAGGACTGATGACCTGGAGCAGCTGCATGATGATGCTGCCCGAGATATACGGCATGACGCCCAGGGCAAAGACGGAAACGTTGGACAGTCCGCCGCCGGAGAACATGTCAAAAAGGCTGAACAGCGTCCCCTGCATGCTTTTGAAAAAAGATGCCAGAGCGGCGGCGTCCACACCCGGAATGGGCACATGCACACCGATACGGTAGCAGCACAAAATCAGGAAGGTCCAGCCAAGCCGCTTAACCAGCGAAGGCTGCCCCGCCATAGTATTTGCCGTTCCTACTGCCATGTAAGACTCTTTGCGTTTGTGCGCCAGTAGCGCAGTATGTGCATAGCCCCACTGCCTTCCCCACAAGGGAAGCAATGAGGCAGATGCCAGGCATTGACAGGGTCACGACCCTGAAAACCGCAGAGCCGACGCGCGGCCGGACACAGGGGTTTTCGCCTTTCCGCGCGGCTTTCGCCGACTGCGGAACAAACCGGCCGGTCATGAAACCGGCCGGTTTGACGTCAACAGTTATTCCGCGGGAGCCGCTTCAAGCTCGCTCACTTCGCCGCCAGCGTTGCGGATTTTGTCCGCAGCGCCCTGGCTGAACTTGTGAGCCTCGACCTTGAAAGCGCCCTTGACTTCACCGCGTGAAAGAATCTTCACGGGGGAGCCCATGCGGGCCAGGCCGCGGGCGTAGATGTCGTCAAGCGTGATGTCTTTCTTGCCTTCAAAGGCTTCAAGCAGGCGGTCAAGATTGATCACGTTGTAGGTAACCTTGAACGGAGCATTCTTGAAGCCGTGCTTGGGCAGACGGCGTTGCAGGGGCATCTGGCCGCCTTCGAAGCCAGGAGCCACACCGCCACCGGCACGGGCATTCTGACCTTTGTGGCCTTTGCCCGCCGTGCAACCCAGACCGGAACCAGAGCCACGGCCCACGCGACGGCGGGTCTTGCGCTCTTCCGGAAAAGGAAAGAGATTGTGCAGTTGCATGGTATATGTCCTCCGACCGTTAATCGATAACGGTCACCATATGCGTAACTTTGGCGATGATGCCCCGGATGGCCGGGGTGTCCTTGAACGTCTTGACCATCTCGCGGCGCTTGAGGCCAAGGGAGTCCAGCAGCCTGCGTTGCGCGGGCGTGGTGCCGATGCGCGAACGCACGAGTTTAACCTTGATTTCTGCCATGACTACTTCCTCGGAGCTTCGAGCTTTTTGCCGCGCAGGGCCGAAACATCATCGGCGCTGCGCAGGGCGACAAGACCCTGCATGGTGGCGCGAAGCACGTTGTGCGGGTTGTTGGTGCCAATGGCCTTGGCAAGCACGTCGCGCACGCCGGCCGCTTCCATGATGGCGCGCACAGCGCCACCGGCGATGATGCCGGTACCTTCGGAGGCGGGCTTGAGCATGACACGTCCGGCGCCGAAGCGGCCCAGAATTTCATAGGGCAGCGTGCCGTCCACAAGGGCAACCTGTACACGGTTCTTGCGAGCGCGTTCGGTCGCCTTGCGCAGGGCTTCGGGCACTTCCTGGGCTTTGCCGAGGCCGAAGCCCACGCCGCCCTTGCCGTCGCCTACCACCACAAGGGCGCTGAAGCTGAAGCGACGGCCACCCTTAACCACTTTTGCCACGCGGTTGAGGGAAACGATCTTTTCGATTTCGCCCAACTCGTTCTGCTGAGTTTCGGTATTTTCCTGACGCATATTAGAACTCCAGGCCGCCTTCGCGGGCGCCATCGGCTACGGCTTTGACGCGACCGTGATAAAGATACCCGTTGCGATCGAATACCACCTTGCTGATATTCTTCTCCTTGGCCATGCGGGCAATCTCCATGCCCACCTTTTCTGCGCCGCTTTTGTTGCAGTGCATACCAGCTTCGCTCTTGGCAAGCGAAAGCGTGGAGGTGGCCACCAGGGTGGCGCCGTCCAGATCGTCAACGATCTGGGCATAGACATGCAGGTTGGACCTGTAAATAACCAGACGCGGGCGCTCGGAGGTACCGCTGATCTTTTTGCGAATGCGGACCTTGCGGCGCTGCCGCGATTCATTCTTGCTGTAATTCATGACGCGCCCCCTACTTCTTGCCGCCGGACTTACCGACCTTGCGGCGGATAGTCTCGGTGGTGTACTTGATACCCTTGCCCTTGTAGGGTTCGGGCTTGCGGATGCGGCGGATCCTGGCGGCCATTTCGCCCACCAGTTCCTTGTCAATTCCGCTGATGGTCAGCACCTGGCCTTCCACAGCAGCCTTGAGGCCTTCGGGCAGTTCCACCAGCACAGGATGGGAGTAACCCACCTGAAGCTCGATGATAGTGCCTTTCACCGCCACGCGGTAACCAACGCCGATGACTTCCAGAGCCTTGGAAAAGCCCTTGGTGACGCCGTCGATGCAGTTGGAAAGCAGGGTACGGCGCAAGCCGTGCTGGGCGCGGGTAACGCGGTCATCTTCAATGCGGCTCAAGGTCACGTGGCCATCGGCCTGTTCGTACTTGAGCAGGGAGCAGACAGGGGTGCTCAGCGAGCCCTTGGGGCCTTTCACTTCCACAACATCCGCTCCGATCTTGACTTCAACGCCATTGGGAACGGGAATGGGCAGTTTACCTATTCTGGACATGCTCGCACCGCCTACCAGATTTCACACAGAAGTTCGCCGCCCACCTTCTTGTCATGGGCAGTCATACCGTCCAGCACACCGCTGGACGTGGACAAAATGCAGATGCCGAGGCCGTTCTGTACACGGGGGATCTTGTGAGCGCCCACGTACACCCGGCGACCGGGCGTGCTGATGCGCTTGAGGCCGCTGATGACGGCCTTGCCCTTCAGGTACTTCAAAGTGATGGTAATGTTACTGTCGGCCACGGCCACGTCTTCGACGTAACCTTCCTGCTTGAGGATGGCGGCTAACGCTTCCTTCATCTTCGAGCGCGGCACATTTACTTCCTTGTGCAGGGCCAAATGTGCGTTGCGGATACGGGTCAGCATATCCGCAATGGGATCTGTCAACATCGAAAGCTCCTGAGAGTTTGGACGCGGGGTTGACGGCCCAATGCCGCCACTTCCCGCAGGCGCGCAAAAACGCGCCATCCGGGCGCTTGCGCGCCCGGAAATTTACCAGCTCGACTTGCGTACGCCGGGCAGCTCGCCACGAAGGGCCATATTGCGGAAGCAGATACGGCAGATGCCGAACTGACGCAGAAAGGCCCGGGGCCGGCCGCAAAGCGGGCAGCGATTGTAAGCGCGAGCGCTGAACTTGGGCTTGCGCTTAGCCTTTACTTCCAAAGAAGTACGGGACATAGCTTAACTCCTACTTGCGGAACGGCATGCCCAACTGGTCAAGAAGGAACTTGCCTTCCTTGTCCGTGGACGCCGTGGTGACAATGGTGATGTTCATGCCCTTGGGATTTTCCACACGATCCGCCTCAAGTTCGGGGAAGATGGTGTGTTCCTTGATGCCCAGGGTGAAGTTGCCGCGTCCATCGAACCCACGGTCAGGAATGCCGCGAAAGTCGCGCACACGGGGCAGTGCGAAGTTCATGAGCTTGTCAAGAAAGTCCCACATGCGTTCCTTGCGCAGGGTAACGCGGGCGCCGATGGGCATGCCTTCGCGCAGCTTGAACGCAGCGATGGATTTTTTGGCGCGAGTCACCACGGCCTTCTGGCCGGCAATGGCTGAAAGTTCAGCCACAGCCTCTTCCATCAGCTTATTGTTCTGGCTGGCGGCGCCAAGGCCGATGTTCAGAGAGATTTTTTCAATCCCGGGAAGTTGCATGGAAGAGGAGTAGCTAAACTCCTTCTGCATTACCGGAACTACCTTCTCTCTATATATCTTTTCAAGGCGTGTCATCGTATCACCTTATTCCATGACTTCGTTGCACTTTTTGCAGAAGCGCACTTTCTTTTCCTTGCCCTCAGACTCGATGGTCTTGTAACCCACGCGGGTGGCTTTGCCACAAGCGGAGCAGACAACCATGACGTTGGACACGTGGATGGGCATTTCCTTCTCCACGATACCACCGGGCTGCTGAGCATAGGGGTTGGGGCGCATATGGCGCTTGACCATGTTGGTCTTTTCCACCAGCACGCGATCCTTCTTACGCAGGATCTTGAGCACCTTGCCGATTTTGCCCGCGTCTTTGCCGGCGATTACCATCACCTTGTCGTCCTTGCGGATACGATACATTTTCATGACGGTCTCCTACAGCACTTCCGGGGCCAGCGAAATAATTTTCATAAAGTTCATGGCGCGCAGCTCACGGGCCACGGGGCCGAAGATGCGGGTGCCAAGAGGCTCGCCCTGGCTGGAAAGCAGCACAGCGGCATTGCCGTCGAACTTGATATAGCTGCCGTCCATGCGACGCACTTCTTTGGCGGTGCGCACGATAACAGCCTTCATCACGTCGCCCTTCTTCACTTTGCTATGTGGTATGGCTTCCTTAATGGAAACCACTACAATGTCGCCGACCGAGGCGTAGCGGCGGTGTGAACCGCCCAGCACCTTGATGCAGGCAACCTTTTTGGCGCCGGAATTGTCGGCGACCTGAAGCGTGGATTCTACCTGGATCATGGTCCTACCCTACACGGCTTTTTCAATGATGGAGACCAGATGCCAGCGCTTGTTGCGCGAAAGCGGACGGAACTCCACAATCTTGACCTTATCGCCCATACCGCATTCGTTCATGGGATCATGAGCCGTGAACTTCTTGCGGCGCCTCACATACTTCTTGAGCAGAGGGTGCTTGACCAGGGTCTCAACGCGCACGACAATGGTCTTGTCGTTCTTGTCGCTCACCACTATGCCGGTCAGCGTCCTGCCCTTACGATCTTCCAGAGCTTGCATTTTAGGCCCTCTGTTCCTTTTCGTTCAGTACAGTCTCGATGCGCGCCACATGCTTGCGCATGGCCTTCAGCTCGGAAGTCTTTTCAAGCTGCGCAGCGGCGTGCTTGAAGCGGGCGGACATCAGTTCCTGGCGCTGCTCGACCAGCTTGCCGCGCAGTTCTTCGACGCTCATGGCGCGAAGGTCGGCGGCAGCGGGCCGGACGCTCTTTTCAATTTTTTTCTTGGCAGCCATTTAGATGCCCTCCCTCACCACGATGACGGTCTTGACGGGCAGCTTGTGCGCGGCGCGGGTGAGCGCTTCGCGGGCAAGGTCAAGGCTGACGCCCTTGATTTCATACAGCACGCGGCCGGGTTTCACCGGAGCGCACCAGCCCACCGGGGCGCCCTTACCGGAACCCTGACGGGTTTCAAGGGGCTTGGCGGTCACAGGGCGGTCGGGGAACACGCGGATCCAAACCTTACCACCGCGCTTGATGTGGCGCATCATGGCGATACGCGCAGCTTCAATCTGCTGGCTGGTAAGCTGTCCGTGCTGCACGGCCTTCAAACCAATGTCGCCAAAGGCAACGGTCGCACCGCGTGTGGCCAGGCCGCGGAGGCGGCCCTTCTGCCATTTGCGGAATTTTACTTTTTTAGGCGCAAGCATTACTGATCAACCTCTTTGTCAAGGATTTCACCCTTGTATATCCACACCTTGACGCCAATGATGCCGTAGGTGGTGCGCGCTTCAGCAAAACCGTAGTCAATGTCGGCGCGCAGGGTCTGCAGGGGCACCCGGCCGTCGCGGTACCATTCGGTACGGGCGATTTCAGCGCCGGCCAGACGACCGGAACACGTCACCTTGATGCCTTCGCCGCCGAATTTGCGTGCCATGGACACGGTGCGCTTCATGGCGCGGCGGAAAGCCACACGGCGCTCCAGCTGCTGTGCCACGTTTTCGGCCACAAGCTGGGCGTCCACTTCAGGACGGCGGATTTCATTTACTTCAAGCGAAAACTCACGGCCAAACTTCTGACGAAGGTCGTTGCGCAGCTTTTCGATTTCCACACCCTTGCGTCCGATGACAATACCGGGGCGGGCAGTGGACAGGATAAGCCGTACCTTGCCGCCAGCACGTTCGATTTCAATCTTGGAAACGCCTGCATGATACAGGAGCTTTTTCACGAACGCGCGGATCTTGCTGTCTTCATAGACAAAGGCGGGGTAATCTTTCTTGCTGAACCAACGGGACAGCCAGTTCTTGTTATACCCAAGCCGGAACCCGAACGGATGTACTTTCTGACCCATAGCCTATTCCTGCCCTTCTGCGAGTATAACGGTGACGTGGCTCGTGCGCTTGTGAATCTTGGTCGCCCGGCCCTGGGCACGGGGCATGAAGCGCTTCCAGGTGGGGCCTTCGTTGACCACGACTTCCTTCACCACCATAGCATCCACATCAACGCCGCCCAACTGAGAGGCATTCGCCAGCGCGCTTTTCAGCACACCGTAAATAACCCCAGCGGGCTTATTGGGCGTAAAGCGCAGAAGGTTCATTGCCTCCTCCACTCCAAGGCCCTGCACGTTTTTGGCGACAAGACGGGTCTTGCGCGGCGAAACGCGCTGGAATTTCGCAATAGCTTTAGATTCCATATCGCTACCCTACTTCCTGCCGGCCTTAGCCTTTTTGTCGGCGGCATGCCCATGGTAGGTACGGGTGGGCGAGAATTCGCCCAGCTTGTGACCAACCATGTTTTCGGTGACGAACACCGGCACGAACTTTTTGCCATTATGCACCGCAAAGGTCAGTCCCACCATTTCGGGCAGGATGGTCGAGCGGCGCGACCAGGTCTTGACCACGCGCCTATCGCTGTTGGCCACGGCGGTGTCGACCTTCTTCATCAAATGACCGTCAACAAACGGCCCTTTTTTCAATGATCTCGGCATGAGCTACTCCTACTTCTGGCCGCGGCGTTTAACAATAAGCCTTGAAGAGGCCTTCTTCTTGTCGCGGGTCTTGAAACCCTTGGCGGGCATGCCCCAGGGCGACACAGGATGACGGCCACCGGAGCTTCTGCCTTCGCCACCGCCCAGGGGATGGTCGATGGGGTTCATGGCCACGCCACGGACCTTGGGACGGCGACCGAGCCAGCGGTTACGGCCAGCCTTGCCCAGCGAGATGCTTTCATGGTGCACGTTGCCCACCTGGCCCACAGTGGCCACGCAGGCCACGAGAACCTTGCGGACTTCACCGGAGGGCAGGCGCAGCAGAGCGTGCTTGCCTTCCTTGGCGACGAGCTGCGCGTAGGTGCCCGCGGCGCGGCAGAGCTGTCCGCCCTTGCCGGGGTACAGTTCGATGTTGTGGATGACGGTACCCACGGGGATGCGCTGCATGGGCAGGGCATTGCCGGGGATGATGTCGGCCACCACACCGTTGCGCTCGTTGACGCCGGACATGACCACATCGCCCTGCTTCAGGCCCACGGGAGCCAGAATGTACCGCTTTTCGCCATCTGTGTAGTGCAGAAGGGCAATGCGGGCGGAACGGTTGGGATCATACTCAATGTGAGCAACACGGGCTTCAATGCCGGTTTTATCGCGCTTGAAGTCAATGATGCGGTACAGACGCTTCACGCCACCGCCACGACGGCGGCTGGTGACTCGGCCCAAGTTATTGCGGCCGGCCTTCTTGGTCAGACCGACAGTAAGGGACTTCTCAGGGCGCGTCCGGGTGATTTCCTCAAAATCGGAAACCGTCTGGAAACGACGCCCAGCGGAAGTCGGTTTCAGCTTGCGGACAGCCATGCTTATACTCCCTCGAAGAACTCGATTTTATCGCCCTGGCGCAGCGTCACATACGCTTTTTTCCAGCCAGCCTTGCGACCAACCACACGGCCCTGGCGCTCCCTGTTCAGGGGCGCGCGGCGAACCACGTTGACCGCTTCCACTTTAACGTCAAAAGCCTTTTCCACGGCCTGCTTGATTTCAAGCTTGTTGGCCTGGGTGTGGACCATAAAGGCCACCTGCTGCGCTTCATCCTTGATCAGGGTCGTCTTTTCGGTCAGCAGGGGCTTGAGCAGAACAGAAGTGATTTCCATAACTACGCTCCCTTCTTCGCGAAACGCGCCTGAACGGATTCCACAGCGCCTTCAAGCAGCACAAGCTGCTTGTGCTTCAGGATTTCAAGCACGCTCAGGCGGTCCACCGTGGTCAGCGTGAGACCGGGGATGTTGCGAACCGACCGGGTCAGTTCAACGCTTTCCTCGGGCGCCACGATGAGGGCCTTGTTGAGGCCCAGGGTGTCGGCCACCTTGGCAAAATGTTTGGTTTTGGCCTCGGGCAGTTCAATGCCCTTGACCACCATCAGTGTTTCAGCGGCCAGGCGGCTGGACAGAGCCATCTTGAGAGCCAGCGCGCGAACCTTGCTGTTAACCTTGAAGCTGTAGTCGCGGGGGCTGGGTCCAAAAATGACGGCACCGCCGCGCCAGATGGGCGAACGGTTGGAACCGGCGCGTGCGCGACCGGTGCCCTTCTGCTTCCAGGGCTTGACGCCGCCGCCGGAAACAAAGGCGCGGGTCTTGGCATTGTGCGTTCCAGCGCGTTTCGCCGCCATTTGGGCGCGCGCCACGAGATTGAGGATTTCGGGCCTCACCTCGATTTCGAACACATCGGAAGCCAGCGTAACTTCACCGCTTTCCTGCTTGTTCTGATCAAATACTTTCACGGTAGCCATTGCTGCTTCCTCTACTGCTTGCGGATCAGTACCAGGCCATTCTTGGGGCCGGGCACGGAACCTTTGACCAGAATGACGTTGTCCTCAGGACGGACGTCAACAATGGTCAGGCCCATTTCCGTAACGGTTTCATTGCCCCAGTGGCCAGCCATCTTCCGGCCCTTGAACACGCGGCCGGGGAAGGTGTTGTTACCGATGGAGCCGTTGTTGCGGTGCACCTTTTCGCAGCCGTGCGTATCCTTGGAGCCAGCAAAGTTCCAGCGGCGCATACGGCCCTGGTACCCCTTACCAACGCTCTTGCCGGTCACCTTGACGGTGTCGCCGGCGGCGAACATTTCAACGGTAAGTTCCTGGCCGAGCTCCTGATCGGGAGCAGCCGAAAGGCGGATTTCACGCAGATGGCGGAAGAGCCCTTTGCCAGCCTTGGCAAAATGACCCTGCATGGCCTTACCCACGTGTTTTTCCTTAGCGGCGGTCAGCGCGATCTGCACGGCATTGTAGCCGTCGCTGGACGCGGTCTTGACCTGGGTGACAGGGCAAGGTCCTGCCTCAATCACCGTAACGGGCACAGCGGCACCGCTGCCGTCAAATATGCGGGTCATACCGAGTTTGCGACCCAAAATTCCCATTTTCTCAGCCATGACTGCCTCTCGCTAGAGCTTGATTTCCACGTCCACACCGGCGGGCAAGGAAAGCTTGCCCAGCGCGTCGACGGTCTGCTGGGTGGGTTCCAGAATATCCATAAGCCGCTTGTGAATACGCATCTCAAACTGCTCACGGGACTTCTTGTCCACATGCACGGAACGCTGCACGGTATACTTGTGAATGTTGGTGGGCAGAGGAATGGGCCCCGCCACACCGGCACCCGTATTGCGCGCCGTATCCACGATTTCCGCAACGGCTTTATCCAGAATGCGGTAATCGTAGGCTTTGAGCTTGATCCGAATGCGATCGCTGCTAACTGTCGTCATTGTTGCCTACTCCGTTTGCATAAACATCCCGCGCGCCGACCACCGGCGACGCAGGCTTCTTCACAGCATTCGCGGGCCATGAAGCATGGCCCGAAGGCCGACCTCACCCTGGAATGGGACGGAACGGAGCAACGTAAGGGGCTGCGCTAATGCGCGTATCATGCCTGAGATTCAGGATATTCGGAAGATTTTGGACGCCTGAACGCGCCAGCATCATCCGCATGATACTCCCCGGCGTCGCCCAGGCCAGGCCACCAAGAAAGGTGGCAAGGCGGTCCCGCAGGGTCACCAAATGAGGGGAATTCTCCCCCCTACCTTACAGCCCCGGGTCACGCGCGCCTCCGGGGCAGCGGTGGGATCCGTCGATGGGCTGGAACGGCTCGACATTGTCCGGCATCTGGTAACGCCTGCACATGTCAAAACCTGTGGGATTCGCTAGGAACCCTTCCAGGTACAGCAGGGCAGACTCAATCTGCCCTTCCCTGCCGTCCAGGGAATACCCATTGAAGACACCTGTCCCAATGGGCAAGGGATGTTTTAGCCAACCCTGGCCGCCGCGTCAAGGCTTTTTACAGTATTTTTTACAGTGCGCCGTAGAATGTCATTTGACGGCAAGTATATCAGCAGGTAGGGGCGCTCGTGCAAATTTCCCCTGTGACTTTTTTTCGGGCTCAACCATACACGCTCTATCGTCCCTGCTGAAGATCACAAAAAACCTTGCGCCACAGCAGCATACCGTAAGAGTTCCAGGGGTGAAGAGTTTTAGGGGGTGGGGGCGTGGGGGAGGAGACCCTTTTGCAAAAGGGTCCCTCCCCCACAAAGTTTTTCCAAAATTCGCCCCTGGATCAGGCCGCCCCGCCGTCTTTGTGTCCCAGCAGGGCACGCGCGTAATCCTCGCCATTGAAAGGCCGCAGGTCTTCGAGCTTTTCGCCCAATCCCACAAAGGTTATGGGCAGGTGGTGCTGCATGGCCACGGCTATGGCGACGCCGCCCTTGGCCGTGCCGTCCAGCTTTGTAATGATGAGTTCGTCCACACCCGCAGCTTCCTTGAACAGTTTGGTCTGCGACAGGGCGTTCTGGCCCGTGGTCGCGTCAATGACCAAGATGATGCGGTGGGGCGCGCCCGGATGTTTTTTGCCAAGCACCTGACGGATCTTGGTCAGTTCTTCCATAAGATTGACCTTGGTTTGCAGGCGGCCGGCCGTATCCACAAAAAGGACGTCCACGCCTTCTTTCACCGCCCTGTCCATGGCCTCGTAGGCCACGGAGGCCGGGTCCGAACCCGGAGCCTTGGCATGAAAGAGCGCGCCCACGCGCCCGGCCCAGACCTGCAACTGCTCGATGGCGGCGGCGCGGAAGGTGTCGGCAGCGGCAATCATGACCTTTTTGCCCTGCATGCGCGCGCGGTGCGCCAGTTTGGCGATGGTCGTGGTTTTGCCCACGCCGTTGACGCCGATCATGAGCACGACTTCAGGGGGATTGACGGCGGCAATGCGGCGCGGCGCACGAAAAATCTCTTCCACCTCGGCCATGAGCAGGGCGCGCATGCCCGATGCCTGGGTGACTTTTTCCTTGCGGGCACGTTCCTTGAGGCGCTCCACCAGTTCCAGCGACGGTTCATAGCCCAGATCGGCCATGATAAACAGTTCTTCAAGCTCTTCCCAGAAGGCGTCGTCAAGCTCGCCATGGCTTGAAAACAGCGAATCCAGACCGCGCGCCAGCTGATCGCGCGTACGGGCCAGGCCTTCGGTTATCTTGATGAACAGGCGGTTGCGCTCGTCTTCCTCATCTTCCAGGTCAAGGGCCAGAGCCAGGCGGTACTGCAGTTCCGAGCGGAATTCCTCAACCTGGCGATACTCCATGCGCTGCGTCCAGGCGCGAAAATCGTCAACAAAGGCCTGCGCCTCCTGCGGCGGCGCATCCAGCGCGCCAAGCAGAAAAGCAAGGCGCTGCCACAAAAGATCGCCGGTTTCATCGACGCCTTCCAGAACAATGCCAAGCCAGACAGAAAGGCGCGGCTCCGCCTCGCGCAGGCGCAGGGTCAGCGCTTCTTCGGCAGGGCTTGCGGGGGCAGTGAGAGGAGCGGAGACTGAAGGTGCCGCGTCCATCCCTGCTTGGGAAACGGATTCGGCAGCGGCTGCCTCCCCCTGCTGGGGCGCGGCTTCAGGACTTTCAGTTTCAGACGCTTTTTGCGGCGGGGTTTCCGGCTGGCCCGGAGCCTGAACACCCTTCAGGGCAGCGGCGTCCCCCTGCTCCTGCATCGGTGTTTTCTGTTCTTCGGCGGTTTCAGACCCGAACATTTTTTTAATGGCTGAAAAAAATCCCATTCCTTCTCCTTATTGCTCATGCACGCACAAGGCCTTTGCGCAAAACTGCATCCAGATCATGTTGCCTGTGAAAATACGCATCTCAAAATCTCAAGCTCGGCCTTTTGCGCCAGACAGCAACAGAAAAAATCCGTCCGGGCAATTCCAGCCTTCAGCGCAGGGTATCCAGCACGGCATCCAGAGCCAGAACACACTCCTCAACCGCCAGCGTCGCGCGTTCCCTGTCGGGACAGTGCAAGGCCGTCTGCATATCCCTGGCCGCTGCGCCCAGACGCTCGGCTCCAAGGCAGGGGGCGGCCCGTTCCAGCAAATCCCCGAGACGGCACAGCGCAGCGACGTCGCCAGCCGCGTACAGGCGACCCATAAGCTCCGGCCCATGGGCGAAGCTGTGCCGGAACAGTCCGGCAGTGACCTGCCAGGCGTGGTCATGCCGACGCATAAAGGCCAGCCCCAGCGCAGGACTCACAACCTCACCCGCCTCCAGAGGGGCGCTCTGAGGTTCGCTGGACTCCGCGCCGGGCGCATCCACTCCGTCCCCATGGCATGGGCTGACCCGCTCGGCATGAACCTGTCCACAGGGCGCGGCCGTCTCAGACAAAGCCTCTGCCCCGGCGGCAGCCACAGCAGGGGCGTCCACGGGGGAAACGTCTGCGAGGGGGACGTCCTTCGGCTCGTGCCACGGAGTACGCTGCGCACCGCCCTCGCCAGTTGCGTCACCAGTCGCGTCGCGTTGCAAACGCGTCCGCCACAAAAAGGCCAGGGCCGCCGTCCAGCACAAAAAACTCAGCACAAAGCGCCATGTTTCGCGCCGGGCCGTGAGGGCAGCGCCCTCCTGGCTTACTCGCGGCGAAACATAAACCTCCACAGTGCCCACGGGCCGACCTTCCACACGCAGGGGGCTCACGCCCGACACGGCCTCTTCATCAATCTCGTCGTCCCAGGGCACAGGCTCCCACTGGTAGTTGCGGCGCTGGCCTTCCAGCATGCCCTGCGGCGTTTGCACCTTGACGGCGTAAATGCTTTCATCTTCCATGGCGGCCATGACAATGGTGCGCGCCGCCAGTTCGTCCACATCCCATGCGGGGACGGCCAGCAGGGCCGAAAGCTGCACGGCCGTGTTGCGCGCCTCAACGGCAAGACGTTCCCTGGCGGCTTCACGCTCCGCGCGTACCGTCCACAGGGCAGGCAACAACAGAGCCAGCAGACCGGCGCACCACATGGCCAGCACTATGCGGCCAGACGCAATTTTTGCACGCTGTGACATACTTTTTCCACAAAAGGCGGATTGCGCGCCCTCTCAGGCGTTGCCATCAACTATAGGGACGCGCGCCTTCTTGCGCAAGCGGCCTGCCAGAAGGGCCATATCAGGATCGCGCAAAATCCCCAGGCACAGCATCCAGGCCAGTACGCCGCCCGAAATGCCCAGACAGAGCGACGCCCACAGCCCCAGAGGTTCCGCAAAACGCACAAGCGCCCCGGCCGCAAGGCCGGTAAGCCCCCCGGCCAGCACGTGCCGCCACATATCCTTCCAGCCGGGCAGCCAGGGCGGCATGCAAAAACGCTTGGATTCTGCAGGCGGCATCTGGTCGCCGCCATTCGCGTCTGGCCCTTTTGGCCCGTCATTCTCATCTGGCCCGCCTGGCCCACCTGACCCACCTGACCAACCTGGCCCACCTGGCCCACCTGGCCCTTTTGGCCCGCCTGGCCCGTTTGGCCCGTCCGGCAATGCCCTTTGCAGAAGGCGCAGCAGCAGGCCGCACTGCAGCCAGAGGCCAAGGCTCACGGCCAGCGCCGGAGCCATACCGCTGTGCTGTGGCCCAAGAACGCGGGCCAGGACAAGCCCGGCGGCCAGCGTGCCGCCCACAGCCCACAAGGCGCTCATGGCCGTACGGCGCACTAGCCCCAGAGCGTTGCAGGCCGCCAGCAGCGAACGGTTGCAGGCAAAGGCGGGCAGGCCGGGCACATAGGCCAGCAGGGCAAGGCCCGTGTCCCTGGCGGCCTGGCTGTCAAAAGCGCCGTGCCCCAGCAGGCCCGTGACCAGTTGCGGCCCCACTGCCCACAATCCGGCGGCAGCGGGCAAGCTGAGCATGACGGTCAGACGCAGGGCCGTGGAAAGCTGCGACGAAAATTGGGTAAAATCCTTTGCCGCCGCCAGTCGGCTCAGGGTCGGCAAACTGGCCATGCCAAGACAGACGCCCACGAGCCCCAGAGGCAGTTCAAGCAGCCGTTCGGCATAATACAGGGCAGCCACCTGTCCCTGACCCAGTCCCGAAGCCAGCATCATGGCGGCCAGCATGGCAAGCTGCGGCGCGGCTGCTCCAAGAACCCCGCCGGGCAGCAGGGCCAGGCAGCGCCACGCGCCAGCCGTGATTTCACGCTCCGCACGGGCATCCACCGCACTCGTGCCTGGCTGCGCGCCTGTGCGGCCCTCACAGGCAGCCGCAGCATGCGCACGGGGCGCATTTTGTGGCAAAAGGCGGCGCACCGCCAGCCATTGCGCCAGCCACTGGGCCAAGCCGCCGCAAAGCATGCCCACCGCCAGCGCCTCGGCGGGCGGACAAAGCCCCAATGCCGCCGCCACGGCGGCAAGCAGCATGACAAGATTGAACAAAGCCGGAGACAAAGCGGGCAGCCAGAATACGCCCATGCTGTGCAGAAGGGCCATGCCCAGCGCAGCCATGCCCGCCGCCAGCACATAGGGCAGGCAGATGCGCAGCAGCACCACGGTGCGCTCCAGTTCCGGGCCGCTGAAACCGGGCGCCAGCATTCGCGCCAGCCAGGGCGCAGCCGCCAGGCCCAGCAGGGTCAGCAACAAAAGTATAAGGCCAAGGCGCAGCGACATGGCGCGGGCCAAAAGCCGCAGAGCCTCGGTGCCGGATGTTTCCGCCGCGCCATCGGCATCAAGGCACAGGCCGTTGGGGAATCCGTAGCCCTGACGCAAACGCACCAGACTGGCCGTAAGCGTCATGGACAGGGAACCTTCGCCGAGCAGACGTCGCAGCACGTGGGGCAGGCGCATGGCCGCCACCAGGGCGTCGGCAGCAGCGCCCCCGCCCAGAAGCCAGGCCATGCTCATGTCGCGCGCAAGCCCCAGCAAACGGGAAAAAAGCGCAAAACCGCCCAGAAGGGCCGCAGTGCGGGCCAGGCCGGAGTTGGGCGTATTTTCTTGCTGACTGTGCATGGACATGGCCTGCAAACCGGGTTTGGAACCGTCATTTCAAGTGCCGCCGTGGCTACAGCGCGCCTGATATTCCCGCCATCCACTTCCACCACGAATTTTCGCCACGAATTTTCGCCACGAATTTTCGCCAGACATTCCTGCCAGACATTCCCGCCAGAAACGCCCGCCAGGAGCACCGAACAGACACATACGCCAGACACATACGCCAGGCACATCCGCCAGCACGTCCGCCAGGCACATCCGCCAGCACGTCCGCCAGGCACATCCGCCAGCACGTCCAGCAGGCACGTCCGCCAGGGACGTTACCCGGCGGGGGCCGGACGCGGGCCGTCAGACGGTCACCCGATCTGACAGCCCCTGCAGCGCCCTGGCGTGACGACGGTACGCGCACTATATCCCGCGTACCGCGCCAGAACGGACATGACGAACCCTTTGCGACAATATATTCTCAAAGGTAACCGGCTCTAGGGCCGATGCGGGTCCGGCTCGGATTTCCAGGAACGCACGACCTCGCGCACAAGGGCGTTCTGCTCTTCGGGCATATCCTTGAAGGATTCGGCGAACACGTGGATGCGCGTTCCCCCGCGTGGCGCGAACAGGCCCTTGACGCGGCACCAGCAGGGATGCAGCAGTGTGCGCAAATCATCCAGCACATTGTTGGTGATGGTTTCCATAAAGGACTGATGGTTGCGAAAGGCGAACATGTAGAGCTTGAAGCTTTTGGACTCAACGCAAAGCTCGTCGGGGATGTATTCAACGGTGATGGTGCCGCAGTCGGGCTGGCCCGTCACCGGACAGAGCGAGGTGAATTCGGGAAAGCTGATGCTGATGACATAGGGACGCTGTGGAAAACAATTGGGAAAGGCCTCCAGCTGGGCCACGCTCGGGCCCCCTTCCGGGGCGTTCAGACGGCCTGTGCCAAGAACCTTCAGGTCCTGGGTCTGATCCTGGCTACGAGTGGTCATGACTTTGAACTCCTTGAAAAAGATGCCCCGCGCCATCCCAAACCGAGACGGTGCGGGCGCGTATGGGACTTGTAACCCATCGCGCTTGCGGCTACAATATTCTATTATACACTTGAATCCGATACCAGCCATGCGGATTTTCCGGAGCATGCATGAATATTCTAATGCACCTACACGCCTGCCAGAGCGGGCAAGTCCTGCCGCTTCTGCCCGCGGGCGTGCCCCTTGACGGGCACATGGCGGGCCATGGCCTCATGGCCCCGGAGCAGTGGGCCCTGCCCACGCTCACGGTAGGAACCACCCTTTGCGGCGCATGCGGCACAGCCCTGCTCAAAGTGACCAGCAGGGCCTGGCTGGCCATGCCGGTCTGTCAGGGCGGCGCGGCCCAGGTCTGCGTCACTGACTCCATGCACCCTGCCGCACACTGTCTGCTGCTGACGGCGCTTACCGATCTGCCCGAAGGGCCGCTGGAACTGACCCCCCGCAAGGACGGGCACAGCCTGGCCTGGGTAACCCTTTCGGACAAGGGTTCGCGCGGCATGCGCCAGGACTTGAGCGGCCCCGCCATTGCCGAGGCCGTGGCCGCCGCCATGCCCTTGTGCCACAGCCAGGGTTTCGTGCTGCCCGATGAGCCTGTGCAACTGCGCGCCCTGCTCACGGAGCTGGCCCTGAGCCACGGCTATGACATCATCTGCACCACCGGGGGCACGGGCCTGTCGCCGCGCGACATCACGCCCCAGGTCACGGAAGCCCTGCTTGACGCCAGTCTGCCCGGCTTCAGCCAGGCCATGATTGCGGCGAGCATGGCCAAAACGCCGCACGCCATCATATCGCGCGCCGCAGCGGGAATACTTGGGCAAAGCATCATCATCAACCTGCCGGGCAGCCGCAAGGCGGTTGTTGAAAATCTGGCAGCCGTACTGCCCGCCCTGCCCCACGCCCTGAGCAAGCTTCAGGGCGACATGAACGACTGCGGCGGCTAGAGCAGTTTACGAATGAAATGAGTTAAATGCTCTGCAAGGATTTTTCTGAAAATCCTTGCCACGAAATGCGAGTAGGCGGGCTTTTGCCTGCCGTACGCGAGCATTTCAAGTGTTAAATGCTCTAGACGGCCCGACACAGCATATCCATATTTTCCGGGTTGCCGGCCAACCCAGGGACAGTTTTTATCCTGCGGCCGCGCCGCACACAGGCATATGCCAGCAGTCGGGCGGGAACGGACATCAGGAATGCGCGTCCTGCATACGAAATCGCCTCAAGGAGAAACCATGCGCTTCAAAAATCCCCTTGGCGGGGTGTCCCTGTCTGTGGACGCCCTGTCAGCGCCCTTCGGCAAGTTTACCGACATCTGCCGCATGATCAAGATCGAGCATTCCGTCTTTGCCCTGCCCTACGCCTGGGCCGGAGCCGTGCTGGCTGCCCGTGGGCTGCCGCCGCTGTGGAGCCTCTTTTTTCTGACCATCGCCATGGTGGCGGCACGGTCATTCGCCATGGCCTTCAACCGCCTGGTCGACCTGCCCTTTGACCGCGACAACCCGCGCACGCAAAACCGCCCCCTGGTCACCGGAGCCATCACCACCAGACAGACCTGGGGCTTTTGCGCCTTCATGGCCATCATCTTTGTGGTGGCCTGCGGCTGCATCAATCAGGTCTGCCTGTGGCTGTCTGTTCCCGCGCTCATTTTTTCCGCCATCTACAGCATACTCAAACGCTTTTCGCCCATGTGCCATTTCTGGCTGGGCGCGACCCTGGGCCTGGCCCCGCTGGCGGGCTGGCTCTCGGTAAGCCCGAGCAGCCTGACCCTGCCCCCCCTGCTGCTGTTTCTGGCCGTCACCTTCTGGGTGGCCGCCTTTGACATCTACTACGCGTTTCAGGACATGGACTTTGACATGGCCTTTGACCTGCATTCCATCCCCGCCACCTGCGGCGCAGAAACGGCGCTGGCACTGGCGGCCTTTTCCCACGCCATGACGTCCATCTTCCTGCTGCTCGCCGGTTTTGCCGCCGGTCTGCACTGGCCCTGGTATGTCGTCTGGCTTGGCATCACCATCATGCTCTTTGTGGAGCACAGGCTTATGAAGCCGCAGGACCTGCGGCATGTGAACACGGCCTTTTTCACGCTGAACGGCATCATCTCGCCCGTGGTGCTGATCGGCGTTGTCTTGGGCATTTACCTGTAGGACATTTCATGCCACGTAAAAAACAGTACCAATGGCACGCCAAGGACGAAAACGGCGATGCGGATTTTTCACAGCCCAGCCGCTCTGCAAAAAAACGGGAAAGTCTCGCCCTGCAAGCCCTGGGCGAGGAACTGGCCAATCTTGCCCCGCAGGAAGTGCAGGCCCTGAATCTGCCGCCAGACCTTGCCGAGGCCCTGACCTTGTATGCCCGACTTCGCGACCATGAAGGACGCCGCCGCCAGATGCAGTATATCGGCCGCCTCATGCGCGAGGCCGATGCGGAACCCATCCGGGCCGCCCTTGACCAGCGCAAGGAAACCTCGGCGGCAGCCACCGCAGCCCTGCACAGGGCCGAGCAGTGGCGTGAGCGCCTGCTTGCCGTACCCGAAGCCGAGCTGGACGACCTGCTGCAAAGCCTGCCCCGCCCCGCTGTGCCCGAATCCGACCCGGATGGGGACGAAGGGCACGCCCCACGGCCCAAGGGCAAGCAGCCCCTCGGCGTGACCGAATTGCGCAAGCTTGTGCTTCAGGCCCGCAAGGAAATTGACGACAAGGCCGCGCCCCATGCCCGCAGGGCGCTCTTTCGGGCGCTGCACTGCCTGCTGACCGCGCAGGCCGCCGACGTGCGCCCGGAACAGGGATAATTTTGCATCATTCCGGCAAAAATGCTTGACGCTTGCGAAGTCATACGCTAAAAGCTTTCTTCGTTACAACGCCCTTGTAGCTCAGTCGGTAGAGTGCATCCTTGGTAAGGATGAGGTCAGCAGTTCAATCCTGCTCAAGGGCTCCACGAAAGTTACGGGTTACTGCCTTGGCAGTGACCCGTTTTCTTTTGTGCGCATCTTCGCTCTCGGGCAAGCGCCCCACAGCCAAGAGCTTTTCCAAGATATGACATGACTGGATATGACAGGCCGTGTTTTTCCTTTAGAACATGTATCATTTGAAATACGAACAGGCAGGCAAAAGCCTGCCTGTTCGTATTTCGTGGCAAGATTTTCAATAACATCCTTTCCAACAAAAGTTTTCATTACCCCTCATTGCGTGTCCTGTTGCTGTGCTGCGCCCTTTTTTGAATCTTAGTAAAATAGTAGACTTAATCCATTTCAAAACTTGCGTTGACACTAAAGAACAGACTGATTATGAATATCAATAATTTGAATTTCAAATTCATATTCAAATGAACCACATGAACCCAATAATGGCAGAAGGGCTTGCTCTGGCTTTGCCCACGGCGGAAATTTTAGGACTTCTGCCAACCGAAGGCCTTCATGTTCCTTACCATAAACCCGATGCAGCAGTATTCGTGGTCATGAAAAAGCCAGCTTGGGGGGTCTGCCCGCCGGATTCAAGCTTCGGCAAGGTCGTGCCCACAAGTGTTTTTTATGTATACACATAAAATATCTTTATAATTTATTATGGAGACATTTTTTTCTATTAAACAAACGTAGAATAGAAAAAAATTGATGCAAATATTCTGAAAATCCATTCATGACAATTCTAATTCACTATTCACAGACAGGTATTTGCAGAAAAAAATATTGTCTCTTTAATGAAAAAGAATTTCATTTTTATTGACACTCCCCATCCTCTATGCCAAGGTGCCGAAAACACGGCAGTTGCAAAATGTGAAGTGTGAAAACTTGTTTGGTTTCCACTCCTCCTTCTTATTGCATGCAATGATGCGGCTTTCGAGTAACACCTTTTTAATATGTTTGCGACGGTGCTCCCCGGGTCGGCCGCCCGCTGAAAATCACCGCAAGCCAGAGGTAATCAATGAAAAAGACCCTGTGCCTTTCATTCCTTGCCTTTCTCCTTGTGCCTTTGCCCGCCGGGGCGGCCAGCAAGGACAACCTTATGCAGGACGTGTTCGTGCTCGACACCATAACCGTCACTGATGAAAACAAGCGGGAAGAGTTGCATGGATCCTCCGCCGTGGTAGTTGAAAACAACCGCAGCAACACCATTGCCGACTTTCTCGTGCGCGATCCAGAAGTATCCTTCAAGCGCAGATCCGCCTTTGGCGACAGCAACGACATCATTTCCATTCGCGGCATGGACTCCAAACGCATCATGCTCAATCTGGACGGACGCAACATCGGTTCCACCGGCTCCGTGGGCGGCAGCTACATGGACTTCGGGACCATCCCTCTGGACAATATTGAACGCATAGAGATCCTCAAGGGCGGCAGTTCCGTAGAATATGGCAACGCGGCCCTCGGCGGCGTCATCAATGCCTTCAGCCGCCGCCCCAAAGAAGACCCCTATCTGAGTTTTTACGCCACCATGGGCGGCTGGGGCGATGTCTATGATTTCCATAACGTGCGCGGCACATACTCCCAGAAATTCAATGCGGTAGGGGTGAGTCTGGGCCTCAGCCAGCAGCATGCCGATCCCTTCCTGCGCAACAACTACTACAATGCTTTCCACTTCAACCCCAAGGTATACCTTGATCTTCCCTGGCGTGGCGAGCTCATTTTCGGCTACAACTACAGCCAGACCGAGCGCGGCCTCATCCGATCCAACCGGGCCGATGGTGTGCCCAATAACGATGCCAACCCCAACCTGCCCGGCTACAACACCAAGATTGACAGCGATTATCCCCTCGCCAGCGGCGAAACTTTTTCCGGCGGCACGCCCACCCCGGCCATGACGGTCATCGGTGATGACGCGCACTGGACCAAGTACCGTCATATGATGGACATTACCTACCGACAGGAATTTTTGGACACGGGATTCTTTGAAGCCATGGTGTTCAAAAACTATGAAAGCCGCCGCGAAAAGAACTATGCGGACAATGCCGCCCGTGCGCTGCTTCCGGGCGGCCCCAATGGAATGAAATACAACTCGTCCCTCACCCCTGAAGGCTCCCTGGTGCTCGACAGAAACCTCGTCATGGATCAGTCCTACGGCTACAAATTCAAGACCGGCATTGAAGTGCTGGGCAATGCCCTTTTGACCGGCATCGAATACAAGCAGGTCAAACCCGGCGCCATTTCCGTGGAGTACGTGGACCGCAATTACAACAAGGCCGGGCCCAACCAATGGACAGGCAACATGGCCAGCAGCGAGGCCACATCCCCGGCCGACGTTTTTGGCATCTTTTTCGCCGACAAATTCACGGCCTTTGACGTCCTGACCTTTGACTTCGGCCTGCGTTACGACAGCTACTCCCACAGCTCGGATGAAATGGGCAAGCGCTTTTTTGAAGACAAGGTTTCGCCCAAGTTCATGCTGACCTATGACTTTACGGAAAACCAGTCGGCTTCGGTCGCCGTGTACCAGAACTTTCGCACGCCCACAGGCCCGGAACTGCTGCACGCGGCACAAGCTGCCAGCAGCGTTGTGCCCTACCTCAAGGACAAATACATCAAGCCCGAAACCGCACGCGGCATCGACCTGGCCTACAAATACGCCTTTTCCAATTCGGGCTTTGTGAAGCTGACTGGGTTCTACTATAATATTGAAGACTATATCATGCAGAAAAGCGTTCCCATACCCAACAGCACTTCGAGTATTCAGGGCGTTTACAATATGGATGCAGAAATTTATGGCGCTACCCTGAGCGCAGGCTATGCCCCCATCGACTGCCTCATGCTGCGCGCTGCCGTCACCCGGCAGGACAGCAAAAAACACAATGACCCGGCAGACCCCAACAACATTCTGGAAAAACTGGATTACATCCCCGACTGGAAGGCTGTTGCCAGCGCGGAATGGAAGATCAACGACCAGTGGACGCTGGACACCAGCCTTACCTATGTGGGCGAACGCAATTATTACGTCAGCACGGTCACCCCGCAAAAGGACACGCTTCACCCCTACACCACTCTTGGGGCCAGCCTGCGGTATCGGGTTGACGAACATCTGACGCTTGAAGCCTACGCAGACAACATAACCAACACCCAATATGAAGAAAGCTGGGGCTACCCGGCACTGGGATTCAACGCAGGAGTAAGCTTGAAATGGGAGCTGTAAAAAAAGGGGGACGCGAGTACTGGAACAGCCGCGCCCAGGATTACCCCCGCTACAAGGAAGGGGAAGGCGGGCTTGAGGCATGGGTACTGCGTCTGGCGCACGAACACGGCGTGGACTTTAAAGGCAAAAGCGTGCTTGACGTGGGCTGCGGCAGCGGCAAGTTCACCATCCGCATCGCCAGGGAGGCGGCCTCGGTACTGGGCACGGACATTTCCGACGAGATGCTCCGCATCCTCAAGGAAGACGCGGAGGCCCAGGGCCTTGCCAATATTGAATGCGTGTGCGCCGGATGGGACGCATTTGCCTCTGAGCAGAAGTTCGACAGTGTTTTCGCCTCAATGACGCCTGCGGTCGCAAGCGACGAAAACCGCCAGAAACTCATGGACTACGCCCTGGATGAAGTGGTGTATGTGGGTTTTGACGAACACATGTTCACTGACGTGCTCCGCGGGCTTTTTGACCACTACAAGGTGCAGACCAAACGCCACAATGACGTGACCAATATGCGCGCATGGCTGGACGCCCAGGGTTTGTCATACACGACCGTGCCCGTCAGGGGCACGCGCACGGCCCTTACATCCCGCGCGGATATGCAGGCGGCCTGCATCGCCAGCTTGCAGGATCATGGCGTCACGCCAGACGCGGCTTTTCTGGAAACCTATCTGGAGGCTTTTCGCCAGCCTTCAGGTCAGTATGCTGAAAGCACCGATTACAATCTCGAGATACTCATATGGAAAAAAAGCTGAGCATTCTTGCTCTGCTGCTTCTCCTGTGCCTTCCGGCAGCTCCCGCCGGCGCGTCCACCGTTACCGATGCCCTCGGGCGTCGGGTGGACGTGCCGGAACCGGAGCACATCAGCCGGATACTGGCCCTGGGATGCAGTATGGGCTTCATCACGTCGCTGGGGGCACAGGACATGGTGCTCGCTGTGGAAGATATCGACAAGGCCCCCCTGGCCAAGCCCTACATCATTGCCAACAGGGATCGCTTCCGGGATCTGCCCGTGGTGGGCAAGGCCGGTGCGGCGCGAAGATATGATTTTGAGCGCATCATAGGCCTCAAGCCCGACGTGATCTTCATCATCACGAGCGACCCCAGCGAGCCGGAGCTCATGCAGCGTAAACTGCGCGTGCCAGTCCTGGCTCTGAGCCAGGGCCAGCCCCTGTACAATGAGGATGTGTACCTTGAATCCCTCGCCCTTGTGGGCAGGGTTTTGGGCCGGGAGGAACAGGCGGCGCAACTCACGGCGGGCGTACGTAACCTGACGGGCCGCCTGCGCAACCACCCTGTGCCGCAGCAACAGGCCCTGGCCTACGTGGGCGGGCTTTCCTACAAGGGCAATCAGGACATCAAGAGCACCGCCGGGGACTTTCTGCCCCTGAAGCTGGCGGGCATCGCCAATATTGCGGATACGGCTGGGCGCAAGGGCAATTGTTTCATCAACAAGGAATTCCTGCTCACGGCCAACCCGCCCCTCATCTTTATTGATGCCAACGGCCTGCCCCTCATCCAGGAGAACATCAAGGCCGAACCGCACTACTATCAGCGGCTCAAGGCCATGACCTCGGGCAACACATGGCTGCTGCTGCCGCACACGACCATCTTCAATACACCGGAAATTATGTATATCAATGCTTTTTTCATGGCAAAGGCAGCCTATCCTGAAGCCTATGCCGGGCTGGATCTCAAGGCTCTGGCCGATGAAGTATTTGTCCTTTTCAACGGTGTGCCCCTGTACGAGGAGATGGTGCGCATCACCGGGCCTGTGGGCCGCCTGCACCTTACCGACAAAGGACTTGCCCATGCAGCCCCTTGACCAGGCGTCCCCGCCCGCCTCCTGTAGATACATATACGTCGCGCGCTCCCTTTTTCTGTTGGCCCTGGTGGCGGGCATTGCCGTGCTGGGCCTTGTGGGCATGAAGCTTGGGGCGGTATCACGCAGCTGGACGGACATTCTGGCCGCGCTCTTTTCCAGTAGCGGCGATGAAACGCTGCGCTATTTTGTCCTGCATCTGAGGCTGCCCAAAATCATGGCGGCCCTGGCCGTGGGCGCGGCTCTGGCCGTGAGTGGGGCCATCCTGCAAAATGTGCTCAACAATCCCCTGGCCTCGCCCTTCACCCTTGGCCTTTCCCAGGGCGCTGCCTTCGGTGCCAGCTTTGCCATGATAACCCTGGCCTCCACAGCGGGTTTCGGGGGGGTGAGTCTTGTGGCCCTGGGCGCTTTTGCGGGCTCGTTCTTCGCGGCCCTGCTCATCCTGGCCTTTTCCCTGGTGCGGGGCATGACACCACAGGGGCTTATTCTCACCGGGGTGGCGCTCTCCACCTTTTTCGGCGCAGCCACCATGGCCTTGCAGTATTTCGCTTCGGACAGTCAGGTAGCCGCCACCGTGTACTGGACATTCGGCGATCTCAGCAAGGGCAGCTGGCGCGAAGCCATCATGGTGGGCTGCGCAATGCTGGCAGGCCTTTTGTACGCCCTGCGCCGCAGCCTTGATTACGACACGCTGCGCTGGGGCGACACACAGGCCCAGGCCCTTGGCGTTTCCGTGTTGCAACTGCGCTTTGCCTCCCTGCTCATGGCCTCGGTCATGGCGGCCTTTGCCACAGCCTTTTATGGCGTCATCGGCTTTGTGGGCCTGGTGGCCCCGCATATGATACGCCTGGTTTTTCCCCATGCCGGACATTTTTTTCTGCTGGGGGCGGCGGCGCTTTTTGGCGCACTTTTTCTGCTGGGAGCGGATCTTGTGGCCCAAAGCCTGCTCTATCCTACCCTGCTGCCCATAGGCATCATCTGCGCTTTTACCGGCGTACCCGTCTTTCTCTTTCTTCTCTTCAGGGGGGCTGCGAGCAATGCTTGACGCGCATGGCATCACGGTAACGGCCCGCAATGGGCGCACTATTCTCGATCAGGTGTCCCTGCAACTGAACAAGGGAGAAATGCTGGCAGTCATCGGGCCCAACGGCGCGGGCAAGAGTACGCTGGTCAAGTCCATCACCGGGCTTGTGCCCTCGCGATGCCAGGCCCTCACCTTTAACGGGGCTTCCCTGACAAACATGAGCCGAACCCTGCGCGCCCGGCACATAGCGTACATGCCGCAGGCCACCCATCCTGTGCCGTGCAGTGTTTTTGACGCCGTGTTGCTGGGACGCAAACCCCACATGAACTGGCTGCCTTCAAAAGATGACCAGGAAAAGACCCGCAGCGTACTGGCGGAACTCAACCTGGATGGCATGCGCCACACCTGCGTAACCCGCCTGAGCGGCGGTGAACTGCAAAAGGTGCTCATAGCGCGGGCCCTGGTGCAGGAAGCTCCTGTTCTCATTCTGGACGAGCCTGTAAACCATCTTGACATACGCAACCAGGTGGAGATTCTCGACTGCATCATGAGCGTAACCCAAAAGCGTCGCATGTGTACGCTCATCGTACTGCATCACCTGAATTACGCCATGCGCTATGCGGAAAAGGTTCTGCTGCTGGACAAGGGCCGCACAATTTTTTCCGGGCCTTCTTCGGCGCTTTCCGCAAGCTCCCTCTCGAAAGTTTACGGCATTGCCATCACCCTGCGCCATATTGATGGCGTGCCGTATGCCCTGTTCTGACAGTTCGCAAGGGCTCCACAAGAACCAGACGGGCCACTGCGAAAGCAGTGGCCCGTCTGGTTCTTGTGCGCGGGAATCTGTGCGCGGGAATCTGTGCGCGGGAATCTGTGCGCATGGAACTGTGTACATGAATCTGTGTACAGCTCAAGTTTCAGGCAACCACGGCCCGACCATGCGGCAGCGAAAATGGCGCCAGCGAATGAACGTGGCACTACGCGCCGGTCATGCTTTGCAGCCAGTTTACAAAACCGACAATGCGCGGACGGTGTACGTCTTCATGGCGCAAGGCCAATTGATAGCTTTGCGTGGCCAGCAGTTCTTCCCCGAACGGGGCTATCAGCCTGCCCGCCGCCAGTGCCGCGCTGACAAGCTGCTTGCGCCCAAGGGCGACGCCCAGGCCGTTTTCCGCAGCCATGGCCGCCAGTTCCGACCTGTCAAAGCTGTAGCCGCTCTGAACGTTCAGCCCCGTAACGCCGCACTTCTCGGCCCAGCGCTGCCATTCGTCATAATACTGGCTGTTGGGCCAGGGGGTGTTGTCGTGCAGCAGCAGGCACTCCTTGAGGCCGTCCTTGCCTTTATCGGGCAACTGCATGGCCCTGGCATATTCCGGCGAGCACACGGGCAGCACAAATTCCTGCATCAAGGGAATGACATGCAGACGCGAATCAGGCACCTCGCCATAAAAAATGGCGATATCCACCGAATCCGTCTCAAAGTCCACCAGATCATTACGGCAGCGTAAATGCACTTCCACACCAGGGTGCTGCGCCCTGAAGTCGTAAAGCCTCGGCACAAGCCATGTTCCGGCCAGAGACGGAGGGCAGTGCACCATAAGCGTGCCCGTAAGGCCCAGATGGCGTATCCGCCGGATTTCATTCTCAAGATCCCACACAGGCCTCTGCAAAATATCGTACAGGCGCTCGCCCTCGCCGGTCAGCGCGAGCCTGCGCGGGAAACGGTGGAAGAGCGGAAAGCCAAGCGCTTCTTCAAGCTGGCGGATGCGGTGGCTCACAGCGCCCTGGGTGACGCACAGATCCGCCGCGGCCCTGGTAAAGCTCAGATGCCGCGCCGCCGACAGAAAAAAGGGCACGGCTGGCATGACGTCCAGCAGTACGGACATGTCCATGGATTAGTTTTCCTAATGCGTACGTGAAAGATTTTCGTTTGTCGTCATCACAGAAATACACCAAGGTGCATAAACAGGTAGAATCATACCAGCATGTATCACATGCAAAACCTTTTTGGAGCATCCCCCCATGAGCTCATATAACACATTAGAAAATTTGATACAAGAACACCCCCTGCTGCGCCTGATGGCTGCAGGCGAACCGGTGTGCTGGACAAACCCCGGGCTGCGTCCCTTTGTCGAAGCCGCGACCAATAATCCCTTCGGGCTTGAAGACGCGCTGGACGCCATGACCAGGCTTGAGCGCTTTGCGCCCTACATTGCCCAGGTTTTTCCTGAAACTGCCGAACGTGGCGGCATCATTGAATCTCCCGTGCGTGAAGTGCCCGCCATGCGGGCGCGGCTGGAAGACCTGTGGAGCCTCCCCTTGCAGGGCAGGCTTTTTCTCAAGCTGGACAGCCAGTTGCCGGTATCCGGATCCATCAAGGCACGCGGCGGGTTTTACGAAGTGATGGCCCTGGCGGAACGCCTTGCCCTCAAAAACGGCATCCTCAAGCCCGGCGACTGTTACAGCAAGCTTGCCACCCCCGAGGCCAGGGAGGCCTTTGGCAAATATTCGCTGGCTGTGGGTTCCACGGGCAACCTTGGCCTTTCGGTGGGCCTTATGGGCGCGGCTCTGGGCTTTAAAACCACCGTGCACATGTCGGGCGACGCCCGCCAGTGGAAAAAGGACCTTTTGCGCCAACGCGGCGTCACCGTGGTGGAATATCCCGAAGACTACAGCAAGGCTGTGGCGGCCGGGCGCGCCCTGGCGGCCACCGATCCCTTCTGCCACTTTGTGGATGATGAAAGCTCGCGCGATCTCTTTCTTGGTTATGCGGTGGCCGGGCTTCGCCTCAAGCAGCAGCTCAAGGACGCAGGCATCCGCCCCGATGCGGAGCATCCCCTGTGCGTCTATCTGCCCTGCGGCGTGGGCGGTGGCCCCGGCGGCGTGACCTTTGGCCTCAAACTGGCCTTCGGGGATGCGGTTTCCTGCTATTTTGCGGAGCCGACCCAAGCCCCTGCCGTGATTCTGGGCCTCATTACCGGGCGCGACGACGCCATTTCCGGTCAGGACCTGGGCCTGCCGGGAAAAACCGCTGCCGACGGCCTTGCGGTTTCGCGCCCTTCTGCCCTGGTGTGCCGCGCCATGCGCTCCCTTGTGAGCGGGCTGTACACCATGCGTGACGAAACCCTGTATCTGCTTTTGCACCATCTGTTCCAGACCGAGGGAATCTTTCTCGAGCCTTCGGCCCTGGCCGGTTTTCCCGGTGTGCGCCACGTGGCGCACGGCGGCTTTGGCCCGCATCCCCATGCGGCGCAAGGCACACATCTTGTCTGGTGCACGGGCGGCAGCCTTGTGCCCGCTCAGGAACGGCAAACATATCTGGCCATGGGAGAAAAATGCGCTGCCGAGGCGACGCCGTACTGAATCTCACCATGCTTTTCTGACACTGGAGCAGAGTACCAATGAAATGAGTCAACTGCTCTGCAAGGATTTCCTTGAAAATCCTTGTCACGAAATGCGAGCAGGCAGGCTTTTGCCTGCCGTAAGCGAGTATTTCAAGTGTTAATTGCTCTAACGTGGAGGTGCGTATGCTGGATATCCTGATAAAAAACGCCCGCATTCTTGATGGAACGGGCAACCCCTGGCAACCGGGCGATGTGGCCGTACAGGACGGGCGCATCGTGGCCATGGGCCGTGTGGAGGGCGAGGCGGCACAAACCATTGACGCCGCCGGGCTGTTCTGCACGCCGGGCTTCATTGATCCTCACGGACATGACGAAGGCTATGCCCTTACCGATGAAGAAACCCACGCCAAACTGTCGCAGGGTGTAACTACCGACGTTTCCGGCAACTGCGGTCTGAGCCTGGCCCCGGTTTCGCCCAACTATGCAACTGAACTGGCCGCCGCCATGGCGCTGCTCACCCCGCCAAAAAATCTCAAAGATTTTTTGACCTTTGATGATTTTCTGCGCGCCATGGAAGCCCGGCCCCACGCCATCAACCTGGCCTATCAGGTAGGACACGGGGCCTTGCGCATTGCCGTTACGGGCATGGAAAACCGCCCCGCCACGGCAAAAGAGCTGGACTCCATGTGCGGCATGCTGTGCGAGGCATTGCAAAGCGGGGCCGTGGGCATGTCTGTGGGCATGCTCTACCCTCCGGGAAACATCGCCTCGCAGGACGAGCTTGTGACACTGTGCCGCGTTTTGCGCGACTACGACCGCATCATGACCATCCACATCCGCGACGAAGCGGACGGGGTTGTGGAATCGGTGAAAGAAGCCATTGACCTGGCGCGGCTTTCGGGCTGTTTTGTCAACATTTCGCACCACAAGGCGCTGGGTCTTTCCAACTGGGGCAAGGTCAATACCACCCTTGGTCTTATTGAAGAAGCCAATGCGCAAGGCGTGGCCGTGGGCTTTGACCAGTACCCCTACAACGCCAACTGCACCGGCCTCAACACCATTCTGCCGCCAAGCTATCTGCTGAGCGACCAGTCCGAGCTTGTCAACAATCTGCGCACGCCTGAATTTCGCGATCAGGTGCGCCACACCATCATGAATCCCACGGAAATCTGGGACAACTACGCCCGCAACGTGGGCATGGACAGAACTCTTGTCATCAAGGCCGACGCGACCCCCGAGGCCGTGGGCATCCGCGTGTCGGAATACGCCGCCGCGCGTGGCCTTGAACCTATGGACGCCGCCTTCCAGTTGCTGGCGGACAATAATCTGGATGTGGTGGCCGTGTACTTCAGCATATCTGATGAGGATATCGCCACGGTCATGCGCAATATCAACGGCATGTTCGGCTCTGACGGCATCTACGTGCCCGGCGGCAAAAAGACGCACCCGCGCATCATGGGCACCATGCCCAGAGTGCTGGGACATTACGTGCGCGAAAAGGGCGTGCTGCGCCTGGACGAAGCCGTGCGCAAGATGACCTCCCTGCCCGCCCGGCGCATGCGTCTGGCCCGCAAAGGCCTGCTGCTGGAAGGCTATGACGCGGACATCGTGCTCTTTGACGCGGCGACGGTCACGGACACGGCCGACTTCATCAAGGACAGCTACGCCCCCAACCAGGGCATACGGCACGTCATCGTCAACGGCCGCATAGCCATGACGGACAATATATATACCGGCGCGGCGTCCGGCAGGGTTTACCGGGCGCGCTGACGGGGGGAGGCGGCGGAGAACGCTTCGCCGCCCTGCCCGCAAATAGCTTTCCGGCTTTTCCGGGGGCGGAAGAGCCGGAAGGCGCGGGGACTGGATAGAGGATGTGAAGGCAACGTCAACAGATACCTATGAGGAGTGCTCCATGCCCAAGAGATGGAAATACCGGTATACCGTACTGGTCATCATGTTCATGACCTATTTGCTCTGCTACATGGACCGTATGGTCATGGCCACGGCCATCCCCTTCATCGCGGATGAATTCGGCCTGACCACCCTTGAAATGGGCGGCGTCATGAGCGCCTTTTTCTTCAGTTACGCCATCCTGCAAATTCCCGGCGGCATTCTGGCCGACCGCTTCGGCTCGCGCCCGGTCATGGCCTTTGGCATTGCCTGGTGGTCCGTCTTCACGGCGCTGACGGCCGTTGCCAAAAGCCTGAACCCGCTGATTCTCATCCGCGTGGCCTTTGGCCTTGGCGAAGGCGTTTTTCCGCCTGCGGCGTTTAAAACCATCGCGGCGTGGTTTCCCAAAAAAGAAGTCGGTCGGGCCAATGGCTTCATGCTCACCACCAACTCGCTTGGACCCGCCCTGGCCCCGCTGTTCGTGGCTGGCGTGGTTGCGGCCTGGGGCTGGCGCAGCGTGTTTTTGAGCCTGCTTGTTCCCGGCATTATCATTGCCTTGCTGGTGTGGGTTTTTGTGTCCAACACGCCGCAGCAAAGCAAGCACATGAGCAAGGAAGAACTGGCTGATTACGCCGAGGACGAAGCCGCCACACCCGCCGTCACGCACAAGCGCGGCATCGGCGATGTGGTCAGGATGCCCATCGTGTGGTGGTGCTTCTTCACACTGTTCTTCTACAACATCGCCTTCTGGGGCATTGCAAGCTGGCTGCCCACATATCTGCTCAAATCGCGCGGATTCAGCCTTTCGCAAATGGGTGTGGGGGCTTCGCTGCCCTTCTTTATGGGAACCATCGGCTTTTACCTCAGCGGCCACATTTCGGACAAGTTCTTCCGTAATGCCAGGCAAATGCCCGTTGTGATCGGGGCCGTCATCGGGGCTGTTTTCGTTTACCTCACGGCCATCGCGCCTTCGGGCAATCTTGCCATTGCCGCGCAAATGGTGGGCTTCTTTTTCATCACCATAGGCCTTTCAGCCATCTTCACCCTGCCTGTGGCCGTCATGCCCAAGGAAATGGTTGGTTCCGCAGCTGGCGTAGTCAATACGGCCGGGCAGATCGCGGGCTTCCTGTCGCCCCTGCTGGTGGGCTACATACTTTCCATAACTGACAACAACTATACCATCGTCTTCAACCTCTTTGTGGGCTGCCTCGTCATAGCCGCGCTGCTCTCAACGCGCATCAGGAAGGCGGCTGATCATTAGAGCATTTTACCTTTGAGAATATGCATCCTCAAAGTTTACGGCGAGTTCGCTTCGGCTCTTAACAGCGCAAGTATTTTGGCAAATCCATCCGCTGAAATCCGGCTGCCTGCTACTGCTCCCATGATGCAGACCAGACCGGAAAAACCAGCACCACTCCTTCGGGAATGGTGCTGGTTTTATTTCGTGCCCATGCGCAAGGCGACAACTTCATTTACCAAGCTGCGAGCGCTGTGAACGAGGCCGGGAACACGCACAAACAGGACACGTATTCCCTGTGACAAACGCCTGCTTCCGCTGCCGCCAGCGCCACGACAACGCAAAAAACCTATCTCCAGGGGTCGCGCCCTCAGGCAACTTCTTCAGCCAGCCAGCGCCGTATGAAGTTCAGCCCCGCCGTGCGGGCGGCCTGTCCCAGCCGCAGCGCGTCCGCCCGTATGGTGCGGGGGTCGTTGCCGGTCTGGGCCAGTTCGCAGCAATGGCCGATAAGCCAGGTATCCATAAGCCTTGCATCCATTTCTGCATGAAATTGCAGGGCAAGCTGGCCGCGACCGCAGGAAAATGCCTGATGCGGCGTCAAAGGTGTTGCGGCCAGCAGTTCGTATCCTGCCGGGACATCGAACGTATCACCGTGCCAGTGGAGCACAGGGGCACTGGCAAGCTCCGCCAGAGGGCCGCGCAGCCCCGCTGCGGTCACGTCCACCGTGCCCCAGCCTATTTCTTTTTTCGGCCCGGCATAGACCTTTGCGCCAAGGGCGGCGGCCATGATCTGCGCGCCAAGGCAAATGCCCAGCAAGGGCTTGCCCGAGGCCAGCCGCTCCGCCACCATGGCCCGCTCGTCAAGCAGGAAGGGATAGATGTCTTCTTCGCCAACGCCAATGGGGCCGCCCAGAACCACGGCCAGATCCGCATCCTTCCACAAATCGCTGGTCATGGGGCTCACCCCGGCCTGCACGTAGGTCACGTCATAGCCGGCCTCTTTCAAAGGCTGCTCAAAAACGCCCAAATGCTCAAAAGCCACATGCTGTACGGCAACACAACGTTTCATATTTCCCTCACAGGCAGTACGTTACAGCCCCGTTATCCACAAGAACAGCCCCCCGCGTCAAACCATTTCTGCCCTGTGAGCGTGGCGTGATCGCGCCCTGTCGGATGGTTTATGGTAAGCAGGGTAAGGCCGGACTCCAGTGTCTCCCTGCTGGTTTCAAGCCCGGTCAGCAGTGCAAAGCTGTCCAGCCAGCGCGGCGGATGATCACAGCGAACCTGCAACTGGATAAAGGGTTTTTTCTCAAAGAAGACCAGAATGGCTTCCCGCGAGGTGAACAGGGGGTCAACCTCCTTGGCCTCCACCATATCGAGAAAAAACCGTCCTGGCGCTATCTCGCGCGGCGTGCTGGCAGCAGGACGCGACGACGGTGCGACGGGGTTGCGCAGGGCATGTAGCACGCTGCCGCGCACGGCCTCCAGGGCAAGAGCGTCAAACCTGTCCATGACGCAGATGTTGAAGCCAAGGGCATCCAGCATGCCGTACAGGGCTCCATTGTCGTCCGTGCCCACCAGTATGCGGCAAGCGCCCAGAGTCTGCACCAGATGATCCAGCTTTTCGCGCAGGCCGCCGATGCTCTCCTGACCAGTCAGGGCGAAACCTATTTCGCTCTCCGGCTGCCATCCGTCTTCACCCCTGGCGTACACTGACACAACACTGGCAGTGGGAGGAGCCGCAAGCTCTCCGGCCCCATCCATAAAGACTGCAATTCTGCCTCCATCGAGCAACGTGGTCATAAAGCCTCCCGCTTTTTGCCTGTCTATGTATGCCTGCGGCCGGGCACTTCTGCACCTTGGCGCTAGTGCCCCGGCCATACGACAATGTCTGGCAGACTGATTTGCAAAAACCGTGCGCTTTCAGACAAGCTTTGCCAAAAACCGCCCCTGGCCTGACTCTCGTGCCATAAAACAGTTTTTTTCACCTCCCGCCTGCCCCCGCCTGCCCCGCCTGTGGGCCGCACACAGAAAATGTGTACCCAGGCGCACAAACAGCCCTGTCCACGTTTGGCCCATGCTGAACCTCCGTTAAAAAATATATTTATATTTTAGCATGTTATAGAATCACCCTGGCGTGGAGATACCGTTTTCATAAAAAAGAGTGAACCCATAACATACCATAATATATTATTTTTTATGAAAAATGTACCACAATGTACGAATTTACGTGATGTGTACCCATCAGTACACACCAATACGAACATTTTTATGAAAAACACATTTAATCAAGCATGTTATACACAACAAACGCAACTGGCACACCCGATGCAATTACGGCTGCAAACAACGACAGGGCCAAGCCTGGCCCCTGCCTCAAACAGCCGGAACCCGGCGGGAGTACGCTTATGCCTCGCAAAATCGCTATCTACGGCAAGGGCGGCATCGGCAAGTCCACCACCACTCAGAACACTGCGGCCGCCATGGCCCATTTTCACAACAAGAAGATCTTCATCCACGGCTGCGACCCCAAGGCCGACTCCACCCGCCTCATTCTCGGCGGCAAGCCGCAGGAAACGCTTATGGACACCCTGCGTGCCCTGGGCGCTGAAAAGGTCACTCTGGACAAGGTCGTGAAGAAGGGCTTCAAGGACATCCTCTGCGTGGAATCCGGCGGCCCCGAACCCGGCGTTGGCTGTGCGGGACGCGGCGTCATCACGGCCATTGACCTTATGGAAAATCAGGGCGCGTACACGGACGATCTGGATTTTGTGTTCTTTGACGTTCTGGGCGACGTGGTGTGCGGCGGCTTCGCCATGCCCATACGCGACGGCAAGGCCCAGGAAGTCTACATCGTGGCTTCTGGTGAAATGATGGCCATTTACGCCGCAAACAACATCTGCAAGGGGCTTCTCAAGTATGCCAAGCAGAGCGGCGTGCGCCTCGGCGGCATCATCTGCAACAGCAGAAACGTGGACAAGGAAAAAGAATTTCTTGAAGAGTTCACCGCATCCATCGGCACGCAGATGATCCACTTCGTCCCGCGCGACAACATTGTGCAGAAGGCGGAATTCAACAAAAAAACCGTCACGGAATTCGACGATTCCGTCAATCAGGCCCAGGAATACAGCATGCTGGGTGAAAAAATCATCAACAACAAGAACTTTGTCATCCCGCAGCCCCTGACCATGGACCAGCTTGAAGCCATGGTCGTGAAGTACGGCATCAGCGACTAACGCCAGAGCAATTTACGAATGAAGTGAGTCAATTGTTCTGCGAGGATTTGCGCACAAATCCTCGCCACGAAAGAGGCGCAGGCGCGCGTTGCTCGCCGTAAAGCGACTGTTTCAAGTGCAAAATTCTATAAAGGAGCGCCACATGAAAATGGTACGAGCTGTCATACGACCAGAGAGCACGGAACTTGTGGTGGATGCCCTCGCCGCTTCGGGCTTTGTGGCCCTGACCAGGATCCAGGCATTCGGCCGCGGCAAGCAGAAAGGCATAGACAGCGGCAATGTACACTATGACGAGTTGCCCAAGAACCTGCTTATGCTCGTGGTAGAGGACGAACACGTTCCCCAGGTGCTGGAGGTGGTGCAGAAACAGGCCAAGACAGGCAATTTTGGCGACGGCAAGGTTTTCGTCTCCCCTGTGGATACCGTCTTCACCATCCGCACCGGCCAGGAAGGCGTCTAGGAGGCCACATGAAGGAAATAATCGCCATCATACGGCCCAACAAGGTCACAGCCACAAAACGGGCACTGGACCGCCTGGGCTTCCCGAGCATGAGCGTCGTGGCCGTTTTCGGGCGCGGCAAGCAAAAGGGGATCGCCAACGAGGTCGCGGTGGAAATCAGCCCCATAGTGCGGGGGCTGGGCAGCTTCAAGGGCATGCCCTATGTGCCCAAACGGCTGCTTTCCATCGTGGTTCCCGCCGAAATGCTCAACAAGGTGCTGAACACCATCATCAAGGTAAACCAGACCGGGGACATCGGCGACGGCAAGGTCATCGTCTGCCCTGTGGAAGACGCTCTGCGGGTTCGCACGGGCGAAACGGGCCAGGCCGCCATCCTGTAAGCTCACAGCAAGGAACATCCCATGCCATACCATCTTTTCAAGTGCAGTGAATGCATACCCGATCGCAAGATGCACGCCGTGGTCAAGGGCGAGAACGAAGATTTGTCCTCCTGCCTGCCGCTGGGCTATCTGAACACCATACCCGGCACCATTTCCGAACGCGGGTGCGCCTTCTGCGGGGCCAAGCACGTTATCGGCACGCCCATGAAGGACGTTATCCATCTCTGCCACGGCCCCGTGGGATGCACCTACGATACATGGCAGACCAAACGGTACATCAGCGACGATGGCAACTTCCAGCTCAAGTACACCTTTGCTTCGGACATGAAGGAAAAGCACGTGGTCTTCGGCGCAGAAGACCAGTTGCGCAACAGCATTGTAGAGGCTTTCAAGGCCTTCCCGCATATCAAGCGCATGACCATCTACCAGACCTGCGCCTCGGCCCTTATCGGCGACGACATCAACGCCCTGGCCCAGGAAATTATGGAAGAAATGCCCGATGTGGACATTTTTGTGTGCAACTCGCCCGGCTTCGCCGGCCCCAGCCAGTCCGGCGGGCACCACAAGATCAACATCGCCTGGATCAACCAGAAAGTCGGCACCTGTGAGCCGGAAATCACCAGCCGCTACGTGATCAACTATGTGGGCGACTACAACATCCAGGGCGATGTGGAAGTCATGTGCGACTACTTCCGCCGCATGGGCATTCAGGTGCTTTCGGTCTTCACGGGCAACGGCCGCTACGACGACCTGCGCGGCATGCACAAAGCCCAGCTCAACGTGCTGGAGTGCGCCCGCTCGGCCGAGTACATCTGCAACGAACTGCGCACCCGCTACGGCATCCCCCGGTTGGATATCGACGGCTTCGGCCATGAAATGGTCAGCGAATCCCTGCTCAAAATCGGACTTTTCTTCGGGCTGGAAAAAGAAGCCCAGGCCATCATTGACGAGGAGACCGCCCGCTGGAAGCCCGAACTGGACTGGTACGCCAAGCGGCTCAAGGGCATCAAGGTCTGCCTGTGGCCCGGCGGCTCCAAGCTGTGGCACTGGGCCCACATCATAGAAAAGGAAATGGGCCTGAACGTGGTTTCCATCTACTCCAAGTTCGGCCACCAGGGCGACTTTGAAAAGGGCATAGCCCGCGTCAAGCCGGGAACCCTCGCCATCGACGATCCCAACGAGCTTGAAGGCCTGGAGGCAATGGAACAGTGGAAGCCGGACATCATCTTCACCGGCGTGCGCCCCGGCGAGGTCGCCAAAAAAATCCGCGTGCCCTATCTGAACGCCCACGCCTACCACAACGGCCCGTGGAAAGGATTTGAAGGCTGGGTGCGTTTTGCCCGTGACATTTACAATGCCGTGTATTCGCCCATCCACCAGTTGTCCGGCATTGATATCAGCAAGGACGACTTCCCGCTGGATCGCGGGTTCATGACCCAGAGGCTGATATCCGGCCCGGATATCAAGGACGAGAATGGCGAACGCCAGTATACGGGCAAGTACGACTGCGTGACCCCGTTGCGCAGCAAGGAATACCCGCCCTACCCCGAACCTCTTTCACAGGCCGTGTAGAGCAGGAGCAGAGACATGGGAGCCCAAACAAACGATCACTATGTGGAAAAAGTCATCGACTACATCATGCGCAAATGCCTGTGGCAGTTCCACTCACGGGCCTGGGACAGGGAGCGGCAGAACACGGGCATCATGACCCAGACCACGCAGATACTCTGCGGCGAGCAGCCCGACGTTCAAACCCCCGAAAACCGCTGCTACTGGGTTGATGCTGTCATGATGGCCCGGGGCCTGATCGGAGAAAACCCCGAACTGGCGGACATGAACAGCGACGACATCCGCCTGTTCATGACTGATGCCAAAAAGCGGCTGGATTTTCTGACTATTCACGGTTCGCTGAACCAGGAACTGACAGATCCCAAGTACTGAGTACCAGTCCAAGCAGAAGAGGTGAGCCATGTCTTGCGAAATAATGGAAAAAGAACGGTCAGGGGTCATCAACCCCATTTTCACCTGTCAGCCCTGCGGCGCGCAGTATGTCAGCATCGGCGTCAAGGACTGCATCGGCATTGTCCACGGCGGTCAGGGCTGCGTCATGTTCGTGCGCCTGCTGTTTGCCCAGCACTTCAAGGACAACTTCGAAGTGGCGTCCTCCTCCGTGCATGAAGACGGCGCGGTCTTCGGGGCCACCAACCGGGTGGAAGAAGCCGTGGACGTGCTGCTCATGCGCTATCCTGACGTGAAGGTGGTGCCCATCATCTCCACCTGTTCCACAGAAATCATCGGCGATGACATCGATGGCGTGGTGACCAAGCTTAACAACGGCCTGCTCAAGGAAAAATATGCAGACCGTGAAGTGCACCTCATCGCGATACATACGCCAAGCTTCGTGGGCAGCATGATCAGCGGCTACGACATCGCGCTGCGTGATTTTGTGACGCACTTCGCCGAAAAGGGCGAACCCAACGGCAAGCTCAACCTCCTTACCGGATGGGTGAACCCCGGTGACGTCAAGGAGCTCAAGCACCTGCTCAGCCTGATGGATGTGGACGCCACCGTACTTCTGGAAACCGAAAGTTTCGACTCTCCCCTGTTGCCCGACGGCACGGGCAAGTCCCACGGCAGCACCACCATTGCGGATCTCAAGGGAACCGCCAACGCCGTGGGCACCATTGCCCTGGCCCGGTACGAAACAGGCAGGGCGGCAAAATACCTTGAAAAAGAGTTCGACCTGCCCACAATTATAGGCCCTACGCCCATAGGCATCCGCAATACGGACGTTTTTTTGAAAAACGTGCAGAAGCTCACGGGCAAGCCCATCACGCAGGCCCTTGTACACGAACGCGGCATAGCCATGGATGCCCTTGCTGACCTCACCCATATGTTCCTGGCGGACAAAAAGGTGGCCATCTACGGCAATCCCGATCTGGTCATCGGCCTTGCCCAGTTCTGCCTTGATCTGGAAATGAAGCCCGTGCTGATCCTGCTTGGCGACGACAACCCGCATTATGCCGAAGATCCACGTCTCAAGGAAATGAAGGACAATGTGGACTTTGACATGCAGATCGTTACCAACGCCGACCTCTGGGATCTGGACGGTCGCCTCAAGCGGGGCGAAGTGGAGCTGGATCTCATACTCGGCCACTCCAAGGGGCGCTGGGCCGCCATAGACAACAACGTGCCCATGCTGCGCGTGGGCTTTCCCACCTATGACCGTGCCGGTCTCTACCGCTATCCCGTCATGGGGTACGCCGGAGCCACATGGCTTGCGGAAAATATGGCCAACACCCTGTTTACCGATATGGAATACAAAAAGAACAAGGAATGGATACTGAACGTCTGGTAGTTGTTCGCAGTGTGCCTGCCTTCAGACAATCACCCTCAACACGGACATGCAGTCATGGATATCACCGCCAGCTTTGAAAGATACGGGCGCAAGGACAGGCAGTACTATTTCGCCTATGGCTCCAATATGCATCCCGCCCAGATCAGCACGCGTTGCGCCGCGCCCCGCGCGGTCTGCACCGCCTGCCTGGCAGATCACAAGCTGGCTTTTCATGGGCGCAACAGGGTTTGGGACGGCGGCATGGCAACCGTCGTTCCGGCCCCTGAGCGCGAGGTTTGGGGAGTTTTGTACGAACTGGGCTTCGGCGACAGCCTCAGCCTTGACCTGTGGTGCAGTGCGCGGCTGGACGGCGGCGGGGCCTATTTTCATTATCCTGTGCTTGTGCGCGATGGCGCTGGCGAAGAGCACGCGGCAGTGCTGTACAAAAAGGACGTGCTCGGCAAGCCTGTGCCCCCCAGCAGCGAGCACATGGCATTCATTCTGGAGGCGGCCCGCATGCGCAGTCTGCCTCCCCGGTATCTGCAAATTCTGGAAACTATGGAAAGCACGCCCGCGCGCTATGACGTCCCACGGGAGGCAAAACAGCTGCACGGCGTGCTCGTGGAAGCTACCTGCCATGAGTGCGCCGGGTAAGACCAGGCGGTCTGGCCCTCTGCCCGGCGCGCCCCTTCAGGCAAAGCCAAAGCAATGACAACCGTTCAGCACTTCAAAGGAGAGCGCATGCAGGCGCGCATGAAGGAACACCAGCTCACGGCGGATCAGATAGTGGCCCTTCTGGACAAGGCCCCTGTGGGGCATCTTGGCACTGTGGATGAAAAGGGCTTTCCCTATGTAACGCCCGTCCACTTTGTCCATCTTGACGACAGCATATATTTTCATGGCCTTGCCAGGGGGCGCAAGCTCTCCAACCTTGCCGCCTGCCCCAAGGTCTGTTTTGAGGTTGCGGGCGAACACAGCTACATCCAGGCAGAGACCCCGTGCGACACCAATACGGCCTATCAGAGCGTCATCATCACGGGCAGGGCCGCAACGGTGGACGCTCCTGACCTGAAAACCCGCGCGCTTGACGCCATTGTCGCCAAGTATACGCCGCAGCACAGCGGCGCGAGCTTTCCCGTAAACATGCTGCAAATGACGGCCGTGGTAGAAATCACCATTATTGAAATTACCGGGAAGTACTATGCCTAGTTTCAGGGCAGGGATACACGGATATAAAGGGAAACGCTGATTTATTCCGTTTGGCGGCGTTGCTTCACTTTTTTTGAAACAGTCGAGGACGGAAGAGTTCACTCCTGCTTCAAAAAAAGATCGCGCCTTGTCAAACGAAAGAACTGCGCGTTTCCAGGAGGCTCTTTGCTTCCAAAGAAGTTCCCCACGGAACCGGCTTGCGGACGGCGCGGGTGTGAACAAGGCCATGTGAGGCCAGAACCGCGCCACCGTTCATGTACCCTGAAAGATGGTTCGGTTTTTCATGTGTGTCGAACTCCATGACGCAGAGCTTCAGTGCGAGGCCGACGAATGCAGGGGCAAAATCATCTCCCTGCTTCTAGGGGTCGGCAAACTGCTTTCCGAGCAGAACGACATCGTGGCGGCTCTGGACAGCCTGTTGTCCTATATGCGGCGGCATATGGGCATGCAGCGCGCCGCCATAAACCTGCTGCACAGGGAATCAGGGCATGTTTTTGCCTACCGCTGCATGGGCATGACCCCCTCGGAACAGGACAGGGGCGTGTACAACGTTGGCGAGGGCATCACCGGCAAGGTTGTGGAAAACGCGACGCCCATCGTGCTGCGGCGCATCGGCAGCGAACCGGATTTTCTCAACCGCACCGGAACCATCATGCTGGCCAGCGACAAGGACATGTCCTTCATCTGCGTGCCCATCCACCTGGGCCCCAAGGTTTTGGGAGCCATCAGCGCCAGCCGTTTGTACCGGAGCGATGCAGCGCTGCGCAAGCATGTGAACGTCCTGAGCGTCATGGCGCAGATGCTGGCTCATGCCGTTGAGCTGTATCTTGTGGAAAACATTGACCGTGTGGAATGGGAAAAGCGCACCCGTCTGCTGCTCAGCCAGTTGAAGGAACGTTTTCACCCCGACAACATGATCGGCATTTCCCGCCCCATGCAGGAGGTGTATGAACTCATCCACAAGGCTTCACCCACCAAGGTGACGGTACTTCTGCTGGGCGAAAGCGGCGTGGGCAAAGAAATGGTGGCCAACGCCCTGCACTATGGCGGGCTGCGGCCCGGCGGCCCCTTTATCAAATGCAACTGCGCCGCCCTGCCCGAAAGCATCGTGGAAAGCGAGCTTTTCGGGCATGAAAAAGGCTCCTTCACCGGGGCCAGCTTTCGCAAGGGACGCTTTGAAGATGCTGACGGGGGCACCATTTTTCTGGACGAAGTGGGCGAACTGTCGCTGGCCGTGCAGGCCAAGCTGCTGCGATTGCTGCAAGAGCGCCAGTTCGAGCGTGTGGGCGGCAACCGCAGCATTGCCGTTGACATCCGCATCATCGCCGCCACCAACCGCGACCTTGCCGAAATGGTGGCGCAGGGCACGTTCCGCGAAGACTTGTACTACCGTCTGAATGTCTTTCCCGTAATTATTCCTCCGCTGCGTCAGCGCGGAGACGATGTGGTGGCCCTGGCGGAGCACTTCATGAGCTATTATGCCAAGGAGGCGGAAAAAAACATCACGGGCATTTCCACATCAGCCATGAATCTGCTGGTGCGTCACAACTGGCCCGGCAACGTACGCGAACTTGAGAACGTCATTCACCGCGCCGTGATCCTGGCTGAAGGCGAGATCCTTCACGCTCACGACCTGCCCCTGGCATTGCACCCGCAAACGTCCTCCGGCAAGGGGCAGCCCCCCAATCTGGAAAACAGGCTGGCGTCCATTGAATATGACATGCTGGTGGAAACCCTGCGCAGATGCCAGGGCAATATGAGCAAGGCCGCCGAAGCCCTGGGGCTTACGCGGCGTACCATGGGCCTGCGCATGAAGCGCTTCAACCTGAACTACAAGCAGTTCCGCCAGGGCGGGTAAGGCTTCAGACTATGTTGCCGGGCGAAACTCCTGTGCGTGCCGCCCCTTTGGCCACATACAGTTTTTCAGCTGAGCACGCCTGTCAAAACTCCGAACCCGCTTTTTCCTTCTTTCCCCGGCCCGGCCGCGCACTGCTGATGAGCACGCCAGCCACCACAAGCGCCCCGCCCACGAGGCTCAGGAAGGGCAACCGCTCACCGGCCATGCGTCCGAAAATCGCCGCCCACACGGGTTCCCCGGCATAAATGAGGGTGGCGCGGGTGGGCGAAATGGTTTTTTGCGCCCAGTTCATGACCAGTTGAATGAGGGCAGTGGCAACCCCAAGCCCGCAGGCGCTGCACACGAGCAACCATGAAAAGTCAGGAACGGATTCGCCCACAATGGGCATGAGGCTGAAACTCAGTATGGAGGTAACCGTCACCTGCACAACCGTGACCCTGCGCACGTTCACCGACCCCGCAAAGTAGCTGATGAACAAAATCTCAAGAGCGCAGGCCACGGCCCCCAGAAGCGTGAGCATCTCGCCAGCGCCGAAGCCAAGCGAAACGCCGTCTGGCCCGGCCAGCAAAATCAGCCCCACCAGGGCGCAGCCCACGCCAAGCCACGCCATGTTGCTTGGCCGATGCCGCATGAACAGCCATTGTAGAACAGGCACGGCAGGCACATAAAAAGCCGTTATAAACGCCGACTTGCTGGCAGAGATGGTCACAAGCCCATACGACTGCAAGGCATAGCCGCCCAGCAGCGAAAGCCCTATGAGGGAACCGGCAAAAAGCTCGTGCACGGTGAGTCCACGCAGAATGGGCAAGGAAATGACCAGGAGCGCCAGAGCCGCCGATCCAAAACGCAGACCCACAAAAAACAGGGGGCCGGTAACATCCAGAGCGTTGCGTATGATAAGAAACGTCGTGCCCCAGATCATGGTCACGCCAACCAGCGCCCATTCGCCCTGGCTGAGCTGAAAAAATCTTTTATCCCGCATGATGGCAAATACCTGATCCCTCGTGAGCAGGCTGGGGCAAAACATTTTTGCCGCAGCAGATGTAAAACAACGCGATTTGCAATTGTCTGCCGATCCCAATACCAGGCGCTCGGCGTAACTGCCATTACAAGTAACATGCTCCAAAGCACAAAAAAATCGCCGGACGATTGCGGCAAGCGCATTGAGGCCGCATTGCAGCCCCCGACTCCGGCCTGGGCACTGTAGCTTGTGACAGCGCAAAAGGGAACCGGCAAAACCGGTTCCCTTTCTGCGGCCAGAACATGGCCGGGGTCATACCTTTCGTGACGCCACTGGCCTCACGAAAGCGAAAACATCACAAATTGTATTTTTTCTTCGCCTTGTACCCAAGCCACACAAGAACCAGCCATACCGGCACCGCCTGCACAGAGCCAGCCATGCCGATCTGCGTCAGCACCACAAGCACCACTGCCATGAAAAGCAGGCAGAGATAGTTTGACAGCGGATACCAGAAGGCTTTGAACACGATCTTTTCACCGGCTTTAACCTTGGCCGCCCGGAACTTTATGTGCGTAAGGCTGATCATGGCCCAGTTGATGACAAGGGCCGCCACCACCAGAGCCATAAGCATGCCAAGAGCCTGGGCGGGCATAAAGTAGTTCAGCAGCACGCACAACAGCGTTGCGCCCGAGGATATCATAAGGGCGGGAACCGGCACGCCCCTGGCGCTGACTCTGGCCAGAGCCTTGGGCGCATTGCCCTGAAGCGCCAGCCCGTAAAGCATGCGGCTGTTGCAGTACACGCAGCTGTTGTACACGGACAGCGCCGCAGTCAGCACCACAAAGTTGAGCACATGCGCCGCCGAGGGCACGCCGATAAGATCAAAAATCTGCACAAAGGGGCTGGCCACCATGGCTTCAGCCCAGCGGCTCTTGTCCACTGAAGCGCCAAGCTGGTTCCAGGGGTGCAGGGTCAGCAGCACGGTGAGCGCGCCGATGTAGAAGATGAGAATGCGGTAGATAAGCTGGTTGACGGCCTTGGGGATGGTTTTTTGCGGATTGGCCGTTTCTGCGGCGGCAATGCCCACAAGTTCAAGCCCGCCAAAAGAAAAGCTCACCACGGCCAGAGAAGTGAAAACGCCGCCCCAGCCTCTGGCAAAAAAGCCGCCGTATTCCCACAGATTGCTGACGCTGGCATCAGGCCCGGCGTTGCCGGACACCAGCAAAAAGGTGCCAAGGCCAATCATGGCCACAATGGCCGCAACCTTGATGGAGGCGAACCAGAATTCCATTTCGCCAAAAACGCCCACCTGGGCAAGGTTAATGCCATTGATGAGAAGAAAGAAAAAGGCCGTGGTCTGCCACGGCTCAATACCAGGGAACCAGTATTGCACATACACGGCCACGGCAGTGAGTTCCGACATGCCCACCAGCACGTAGAGTATCCAGTAGTTCCAGCCAGAGAGCAGACCGGGAAATTCGCCCCAGTACTTGTAGGCAAGATTGCTGAAAGACCCGGCCACAGGCTCCTGCGCCATCATTTCGCCAAGCTGGCGCATGATGAGAAACGCGATAAACCCGCCGATGGCATAGCTGAGAATAACGGCAGGGCCAGCCATTTGAATCGTGCCCGCAGACCCGAGAAAAAGGCCTGTGCCTATGGCTCCGCCAAGGGCAATCAGCTGGATGTGCCTGTTTTTTAAGGCACGATGTAGTTCTTGTGTGTCTTTTTTCATACCTGGCCCTTAGGTTATAATGATTCGGGAAGCCATAGCAGCATTCCGAACTTTTGAAAAGACGGCAGGCCCCGGTGCAAGGTCTTCAATATCTCCGAAGCGGCTTTGGCCCTACGGATTTTTTTTACGAGCATGTAAAAAGTCCCTCGGCATACTGGACAGATGCGCGTCAGTATCGTAAAATTTTTTTGAATAATAAATTTTTTAATAAAAATAGCAGTACTGCGGCCAATACCGCTGAAAATGGACGCAGAGTACGCCAAAACGGACATCTTTCGTCAACTACAGGAGATCGCCATGAGTACAGTTTTGGGAACGCTTGACCATGTTCTGCTGATGGCCCCCGGCCCCAGCCCCGTTGCCGCCAACGTCCTTCAGGCCATGAGCCTGCCCACCCTTGGCCACCTTGACCCCGACTGCATCAAGGTTATGGACGCCATTCAGGGGCAGTTGCGGGCCGTGTGCAAAACCGGCAACGACGTGACCTTTCCCATTTCTGGCACAGGCTCGGCCGGTATGGAAACGTGCTTCGTCAACCTGATTGAGCCCGGCGACGCCGTGCTTGTGATCAATAACGGCGTGTTCAGTTCCCGCATGGTGGAAGTGGCCTCGCGGCTTGGCGCAAACGTGGACGTGGTGGAAAGCCCCTGGGGCACGCCCGTCAAGGTGCAGGACGTCAAGAACCAACTGGCGAAAAAGCATTACAAGATTCTGGCCGTGGTGCATGCCGAGACATCCACGGGCGTCAACAACCCTGTTGCCGAATTGGGCGAACTCGTCAAGGGCAGCGACACCCTGTACCTCGTGGACAGCGTGGCCGGACTTGGCGGCGTGGACGTGCAGGTGGACAACTGGGGCGTCGATGCCTTTTACAGCGGTTCGCAAAAATGCCTTTCCGTCCCCCCCGGCCTGGCGCCCGCGTCTTTCTCCGAGGCCGCCATGGACGCCATGGCCAAACGCAAGACCAAGGTGCCCAACTGGTATCTGGACGTATCGCTTATCCGCAAGTACTGGGAAGGCTCCCCGCGTGTATACCACCATACCGCGCCCATAAACATGTACTACGGCCTGCACCAGGCCCTGGATAATCTGCTGACCGAAGGGCTGGACGCGGCTTTCGCGCGCCACAAGGCCATGCACCAGCGCCTGGTGGACGGCCTCGCTGCCCTGGGCTTCAGCCTCTATGTGAAGGAAGGCGCGGCTCCGCAGGTGAACCTCTTTGTGCCGCCCGCTGGCGTGGACCCCAACGCGCTGAAGGGCTGCCTGCGCGAAAAGCATAAAATCGAAGTGGCTGGCGGGCTGGGCGCCCTGGCTGGCAAGGTGCTTCGTGTGGGCGTTATGGGCGAAGGCGCGCGGCCTGAAGCCATTGACAAGCTGCTCGCGGCCATTCGTGCCTGCATGGGCAAATAAGTCCCCGAACCATCCCGGCGGGCGGCGGTCAAGGCTGCCGCCCGCATTCAGAATACGTTCAAAAAAATTCTGTCAGTGGCGGAAGGGCATGGCGTCAATGCGCCAACCCCTGTTTTTCCGCGCGCTACACGCCAGATGCCCCACAGACATTGAGTGTAACTGCCCGAAATTGCGAGCACCGCCGCAGGTCATGACGCATGCCCTGCCAATGGCGACAGCTTCTGCGTGGAGCAGGCCGTGGGCACAGATGTAGGCACACCAGCTGCCTTTATTTGGGGTTTGAGCGGCGCACAGGTTGAGGCCTTCGCCGCGCTGGCTACCTGCCCGGCGAGAGCATTCGGTCAACGGTTGATGCAAAACTTTGCGGGCAAGAGAAAATGTGATTGCGTCTTCAGTTGAGCGTCAGCACATGCGACCGCATGAATGTCTCAAGGCGTCACAGCGCCAGCGCTCAAACCTTTTCTTCGTTACTCTCTGCCTTAACCGCCATGGCCTTGCTGATGGAGGCGGCGCGGCGTTCACTGTTTTTCTTATTTTCAATCTCTTCTGATACGCGCCTGAAAAAATCCTCCGACTGAACACGCAAAGCTTCGCAAATGGAATAGATTGCATTGACTGTCGGCTTTTTCAACTCCCGTTCAATGTCTCGCAAATAGCGTCTCTCAAGGCAGGCAAAGTCAGCCAGAGATGACTTTGTCATGCCGCGCTCTGCCCGCAAAACCTCAATCACCCTGGCAATGGCGCTCGAAAGGTACGGATATACTTTCATGAGTATTAATTACACCAATTTCTGCCGATGAACATGTGCTATAGTACTCATAAATTGAGTACTATAGTTCACTTTCCTTTTTTCTGGTTTATTTCTTGAACAACAATTGCCGCACAATTCTTTTTTACACATATTCATACCCCCTATATTTCAGTCATTCTGCTTTAAAAAACATTTTCATGCCCCACCTTTAATAGGTTTATAAATAAATAGATATCCACTGCACATATGATGCAACACAAATATACATTACACACTATTAATATTATTACACACATATAGTTATTCAATAACGCAGTTATAAGTTACACAAGATTATTAAACGATTTGTAGTTATGTTTATCAGAAGTAAAAATTAAACATTAATTATTATCATAAACGTTACTGCGTCACAGGGCCAGTAAAATTGGTAATCACATATTGGCATATTAAATTATTGTTAAACATTTTTCTTTATTTTCAAGAGCTTTTGACATCCAAAAAAGAGAGCAGCCATTATTATCAGTTATCAAGTTAACAACACATCTAAAAATAATTTATTATTTTATATCACAGCGTTATGGATACGTTTCTTGCCAAGGGGCGCAATACCTGAACAAATTGCCCGCACCAGCCAATTGATACTTGCTTCAGCGATCCAATAAAGGTAGAGTAATCCATCATTTGTCACCAATCCATTACTGCGAGCCAAGTTTCCGTCTCTTTTTCTCCACGCAGCGAATGTTGGGCCAGGGTGACGTGATTTACGTATTTGTTGCCCTGATCGCTGGCGCCTCCATAAAACATAGACTATGCTATATACAGGGTAGTTCCCCCGGCTTGCTCAAAACCCACTGCGCGGGTGGTATGCTTCTGTAGCATCGGACAAACGCTTCCCTATGATCTGCGAAACCTGAGGAAAGCGCGCATGAAGATGTTTCAGTTCAGAACCCTTTTGCTGGTTCTTTCAATTCTGCTCTACTCGAGCCTCTGCCCGCGCGCCCACGCGCAGGAAGAGGCTGTGCGCGTGGGTTTTTTTGAATTCGGCGACTACATGTTTCGTGCCCGTAGCGGCCAGTACCAGGGGCTCATCTTTGAGTTTCTGCAAGAAATTTCCCGAACCACTGGCATGCGTTACAAAGTTGTGGACTGCGGCAACTGGACCCGTAGTCTGGAAATGCTTGAAAACGACCAGATAGACCTTTTACCCTTCACCTTTTTTACGCCCGAACGGGCCGAAAAGATGCTCTTTCCCAACCTGCCCCTTGCCAATTCCTTCATGACCATCACCGTCAGAGAAGATGACGCACGCTACACCTTCGAAGACTATGCCGCATTGGACGGCATGCGCGTGGGCGTTCTGGCCAACACCAAGAACGTCCCTGCCCTTGAAGCCTTTATGCGTGATCACAACCTGAACTTGACGCTGGTGCCCTACATTGACATGCAAAGCCTGCTGCAAGCCCTGCGTGACAAGGAACTGGACGGCGTGGGCATCAGCAACCTTGGCAAAAACAATCCCTTTCGCATTATCGCACAATTTTCGCCAGAACCTTTTTACATTGCCGTCAACAAGCGCAAGCCCGAAATCCTCGCCATGATGAATGCGGGTCTGGACAAAATCATCTTGCGCAATCCTTCCTACGGACAAGATCTTTACGGCAAATACCTGTCAACCAATATAGCAAAGCTACAAGTTTTTACATCCGAGGAGCAGGCATTCCTTCGTGAGGCCCACGAGATCACGGTGGCCTACGACCCAACCTGGGTGCCACTTACATATAGCCACCCAGAAACACATGAATTTTATGGTATCGTTGCGGATGTTTTTAAAAAAATACAGCAAATGACCGGCCTTAAATTTAAATTCATTCCCATGCCCCAGGATCGAGCCCTGAGTATGCTCACTGGAGGCGAAATCGATGCCATATGCGCCCTGACGGGCGGCTTTATCTGGGACAAAAAACTGCAAATCCGCACCACACGCCCCTACCTTCGAACAGCCGCCGCGCAAATCCGCCGACGTGACGATGCGGCCCCCCCCCAGCACATAACACTGCAACGTGGCTACCTGCTCTCGGCCCACGTGGCCGAAAACAATTCCGACAAAAAAATCAGCTTTCACGGCACTCTGGCCGAGTGTCTCGACGCCCTTATCAACAATAAAGCGGACGTGGCCTATTCCAACATTTACACCGCCAACTATCTTATCAAGAATCCCCGTTATGCAGGCCTGGTCATAAGCCCTGTAGATACCTACGAAAACGATCTCAGAGTCGGCATTTCGCGGCAAGCCGACAGCCGCCTGTTTGCCGTGGTGGATAAAAGTCTGCAATTTTTGCCCATAGAGCAAATTGACGACCTTGTGCTCAAGCACAGCGTACCCAACCGCGAGACCACCCTCAAAGAGTTCATTGCCCAGTATCCCCTCGGAGCGTTCAGTACCCTCATGGCGGTCTCCCTCATCATCACCCTGCTCCTGGGCATCAACCTGGCCATCAAATCAAGCAGCAACAAGCGCATACAGATGCTGCTCCACCGCGACACGCTTACCGGCCTTTCCAATCTCTATAAATTCAGGCAGGACTGTACCCAGCTTCTCAAAAGCGCCGGCGCCAACGGGCATGTCCTGCTGTTCGGGGATATCTGCCAGTTCAAGACGATCAACAACCAGTACGGTTTTTCCACCGGCGACCAGCTGCTGTGCGCCTACGCGGAAATCCTGCGCGACAATGTGGCCGAAAATGAACTGTGCGCGCGTATTTCTGCCGATATGTACGTTCTGCTCCTGTGCTATGACGGATGGGAAAACCTGAAGGCCCGCCTGCGCCGCATGGATGATGAACTGGATCGCTGGCGTCAGCAGCTGGAAATGCCCTACAGGATCAACACGGTCTATGGCGCGTATACCGTCAACCGCACAGAAGGCCGCGACGTGCAGCTCATGCTGGATCTTGCCAACTACGCACGGCGCGAAGCCAAACGAAACAGCACCTTCAACGTGCTGCTGTATGACGAACACATGCGTCAGGAAGCCCTGCTGCACCAGGAACTCAACGGCAGGCTTGAAACCGCACTCAAAGAAGGGGAACTGGTGCCCTGGTTCCAGGCCAAGGTAGATATGCGCACGGGAGCCATTATCGGCAGCGAGGCTTTGGTGCGCTGGAACCACCCTGTCCACGGCCTGCTCATGCCTGGCAGCTTTATCCCGCTGTTCGAGCGCAACGGCCTTGTGGTGGACATAGACATGCACATTTTCGAGCAGGTCTGCATGACCATGCAGAGTTGGCGCTTGCGTAACCTGCCCCTGCGCACCGTTTCATGCAATTTTTCACGCCTGCACTTTGACCGCCCCGAATTCCCGCGCCAACTGGTTGAAATCGCCGGGCGCTACGCCATTCCGCACGACTTGCTGGAAGTGGAGATCACGGAAAGCGCGATTATGAAGAACCCCGAAGCTGCCTGGCTGCGCCTGATCCAGCTCAAACAGTTCGGCTTCAAGACGGCCATTGACGATTTCGGCTCAGGCTACTCCTCGTTGGGTCTGGTGCAGATGCTCAATGCGGACGTTATCAAGATCGACCGCAGCTTCGTGCAGCGCGACCTGCCTGGGCAGAGGGCGCAGATAGTGCTTGGCAGCATCATCAGGCTCGCCCTGGAACTGGAAATGGCCGTCATTTGCGAAGGTGTGGAAACGGCTGAACAGGCTGCCATTCTCATGCGGCTTGGCTGCTTCAAGGCCCAGGGTTTCTACTACGCCACGCCTGAGCCCGAAAACGAATTTGAAGCCCGCCTGGCCATGCAGATCTCCTGACGCATACGCCTCAAAAAAAAGCGCTGGCATTTTTGTCTGCCAGCAGGCTTTTTTGAAGGGGCATTTTTGCGTACAGGCCGCTGCCACCCCAAAATACTATTCACAGATGTTAAGCCGCCCGCTCCGTCCATGACAACGCAGACAATCTACGCTTGCGCCGTAACGGCGATTCCCTGTTCGCCAGCCGACAGAACAGCCTGGCCCCTCAATGGCTCCGGCGCAGTTACATCTTGAGGTGGCTGCAGCCTGAAGGACATTGCCTCTGCATCCCCGCCTCAGCCCCAAAAACACGCTGCACCCTGCTGGAGCAGATTAACTTTGAGAATATACATTCTCAAAGTTTAAGGCACGCTTACTTCGGCGTTTAACCGCGCAGTTTATCTGCGCAGATAAACTGCGCTTACGCCTCCGTAGCGGACGTCTGCTCACCCAGCCGTCAGAGCAATGTAAACGTTAAATTGCTCTAGAAGTCAGACCCGCCCTTTTCATCGGGATCGGGTCGCCTGTCTGTTTTTTCCTGATCCATGCTGTGCAAAATGAGGCTCATGAGCCGCCGTGTCTGCACTTCTCCGTCAAACTCCCGCAGGATTGTCTGCTGGGCATTGGAGCGCACCTGGTCAAGGGAAGGGGATTTTTCCAGGACATCCGCAATAGTGACCGCCATGGCCTCGGCATCCCAAAAGTCGCATAAATAGCCGTTGACCCCGTCACGGATGATTTCCCGCACTGGCGGTGTGTCGGAGCCCACAATCAACGCTCCGCAGGCCATGCCTTCCAGCAGGCCCGTGGTCAGCGCGTGGGGGGCTGCCAGATACACGTGCACCGTGGAGGCCCGCAAAAGCTCACGGTATTCCTTCAGCGGTCGCGGGCCCAGCACGTGTACGCGCACGCGCTGATCCGGCGTCAGGTTCAGGCTGTCCACACTGCGCGCGGCCTCTTCTTCCAACTTGCGCGCAGGTTTGTCGTCCGCGCATTCCGGGCGTGCCCCGACCTGCGCATTTTCCAGCCATGAAAGCAGTACAAGACAATTGGGTCTTTGCTCAAGCAAACGGGGCAGGCAGGCGATGAACTGCTGAAAACCGCGCGCGCTCTCGTGCGGGGGGCCAAAGAAACTGACAAGCTCACCGCTGCGTTCTTCCTGATTTTCTGAAGGCGAAAAAAAGCGGGTATTGATGCCGCTGTGCACCACATGCAGCCTGCTGGCCAGAAAGTCGGGATACTGCGCGCGCTGCCACAGGGATGAAGTCACGGCCAGATCGCACTCGCCTAGGGCGTTGTATTCCCAGAGGTTGGCCACCCGCGCCAGAGCAAAGTCAGCAGCCGGGCGAGGTTTGCCACGGGTAAAAAAACAGTGACTCTCGCCCTGGGTATAAAACCAGTCCGCCTGGCCCACATAAAAGGCTTTTGGGAAAATGTCGCGCACGTAGAAGCTGCCGCCCATGCTGGCCGACGCGCAGAGGATGTCTGGCAAAAAGCCTTCCTTGCGCAGCGCCAGCAGGGCATTGCCCGCCCGTGCGCCACGCCGCAGTCGCGTGACGATTTCTCTTTCAGCCGGATCATCACTGTCGCAGGAAGAAGGGGGGGCCAGCCGCAGGCGGCGTACTCCGGGAATGGTAGTTTTCTGGCCGGATTCAGCCAGAAAAAGCACTGTATTTTCCCGCTGGGTTCCAAATGCCTGGGCCAGGGAACGAAACCGGCCAGGGAACACGGAATTCAAAAATAATAACCTCATAAGGCCTATCCACTCATATCGGGTTCGCTGTCGCGATCATTTTCCAGCAAGTCGAGGAAAGCCCTGCCCTGCTCGGTTGGTAAAAACTGCCTGAGCGCCTCCATAACCCGCATATCATATTTGGGCGGCTGCTCCTCAAGGATTTCCAGGGCCTGCTCCACGCTATGGGCCTGACGGTAAGAACGCGTGCGTACCAGTGCGCAAAATGTATTGGCCACGGCCAGAATCCGGGCATTTTCACAAATGGCGTCACCGCTGAGCCCTTCGGGATACCCTGAGCCATCCATTCTTTCATACATTTGCACAATGGCTTCCATGACAGGCAGGCCAAAATCAATGCCCTCAAGGGCGTGCTTGGCGTACTCCACATGATTTTGCAAAAGCGCCCTTTCTTCGGGCGTGAGCATCCCCGACTTGGTGAACAGTTCCTTGGGCAGCTGTATCATGCCTATTTGCGAAAGGTTGGCTGCGGTGCGCAGGGTTGCCAGCGTCACAGGATCCGTCTTGCCAAGGCAGTACGCCAGGGTAACCGCCAGTTGGGCAGTGAGGGCGGAATGGCCGCGCAAATAGCTGTCTACGGTTTCGATGGCGCGCACAAAGGCATTGACGGTCTGGTTGACCATGCGCTGCGCTTTTTGCTGCGCCATGGCAAGGTCGGTCACGTCGCTGTACACAGACACAACGCCCGTCATACGCCCTGCCTCGTCCCTGAAGGGCGTGCAGGAAGTGAAGAAATAGCGCTGGTAGCCATCGACCATCAGGGTTTCGGTAAAGCTGGAAAGATGCCCGGACTGATGTACGGCCAGCGTGTGGGTAACAAGGCTGCGGGCCATATCCGGCCCAAGGTCGGTGTGGGGGTGCCCGCGCAGGGCATTTATATCCTTGCCCGCCATGCGGGCAAAACTCTGGTTGGCGTAAAAAATAACGCCGTTGAGGTCATTGAGCACAATGCCCGACGACAGGGCTGAATTCACCCCGTCCATAATCTGCTTTTGCTGGTTGACCACAGTATACAGCCGCCGCAACTGATCGGACACGGCGCGCTCCCTGCGGCCCACAAGCCACCACCACGAAGCGGCCATCATGATGCCGACCAGCGCGATGATCAGGCCCGCGCCCATGATGACGTTCCTGCGCAGCGAGCGGTAATCCGCATCAATACGGGCAGCCTCGACGCCCTGCTCCACCAGCCAGGGCAGGCGCGGCACGGGCAGCGCCTGGGTGTAGTTGACTTCATTTTCAGTGCCGCCGGGGCCGGGCTCGTTACGCATTTCCAGAGGCAGGCGGCCAGCTTCCAGCTTCCAGCCGGGCAGATCTACAAAGCCCTCGCGCACCGTGGGATCAATGCGCTGCAGCTGTTCGCCAAAATTCTGCAAAATGGCGGCGCTGTATTCCTTGCCGCCGCTATGCCGCGTGACGGCCTTGACCACAGGCAGCACGTTGTATGAGGCCAGCAGAACGGAAACGACCTTGTCGCCCGATGAATCCACATAGAGTGGAGCCTTGATGGGAAAGGCCATGTCCATGACCAGTTCGCCGTTCTGACGCCGCACAGGCATGAAGACGGGCTGCCCGGTCTTGAAGGCTTTTTCCAAAAAAGCGCGCTGCGCCTCGGTCAATACCGGCGGCGTGCCCGGGGACATATAGATTTCCAGGTCGGCATTGACCAGATACGCAGCCCAGAATGAATTTTTATCAATAAAATCTTTAAGCTGCCGAACCATCATGGGCAGGCGCGGGGCAAGACCGCTCAGGGGATCGCTTGTTGAGATCGCTTCTGCTGCCCTTACCGCGTCTTCTTGTGCTTCCGCACTTTCCGCATCGGCAAAAGGATCAGACATTGACAGCCCCTTGCCCTCTTTCTGCGCTTCACGCAGCAAGACCTCGGCAGGCAGGCGGGAACTGTCGACCTCTGCGGTAAAAAGGCGCAGAAGATCCAGCTCCACAAATACTTCCACCTGCTCGATGAGAGCTCCTGACCACACCGTCAGCAAGGCCACCTTGTTGTTGGTCTGCACATGCAGATTCTGCCCCACCTCCCGCAGCATGCGGGCACGGGAATTCTGCAGGTACCAGTTGGCCCCTATCACGACAACTACCGCCATGACCGCGAAGAACGCCAGCATGATGACTGCCGCTGTACGGTTGCGCGATTTTTTGTTTGAGGAATCCTGTTGTGCCATATGTCGTTCCTTTCGCGGCGGATCAACGTTCACGCATAGCGTTCTGTTTGGCCTTGAGAATGGGCTTGAGCAAGTAATCCAGAACGGTCTTTTTTCCTATAAGGATGTCCGTTGTCACGACCATGCCGGGGATGATTGGCAGAAGTTCCTTGTGATAGGTAATGGCATTCTTCTGGGTGCGTACCTTGACCAGATAAAAATGCTCGCTCTTCTTGTCTTCAATGGTGTCGGCGCTTATGGATTCAAGCTTGCCCTCAAGGCCGCCGTAAATGGAAAAATCATAGGCAGAAACCTTGACCATGACGTCCTGACCGGGACGCAGAAAGGCCACGTCCTGCGGCTTGACCTTGGCTTCCACCAGCAGGGTGTCGTCCAGGGGCACAATGTCCATGATGGGTTCGCCGGGCTTTACCACGCCGCCCACAGTGGAAATGTAAATCTGCTTCACCGTGCCGCGCACGGGCGTGCGAAGCTCTGTCCGGGTGACGCGGTCGCGCCCGGCCGAAAGGCTTTCACGCAGGGAGTTCAACTCCTGCCTTCTCTTGTTGATTTCGTCCGTAATGGCCGAGGCCTGTTCCGCGCGGCGTGAGGTGATGCGCTGCCGCGATTCTTCCGCCGCGGACTGCGCCTTGGGGATGGTGGCCGCCAGGCCGTCGATCTGCCCCTGAATCTCCACAACTCTTTGTTGCATGCCAAGATATTCGAGCTTGGAAAAGTTGTTGCGCTGCACAAGGGCATAGGCCGTGTCGCGCTGCTCGATGGACAGGGCAAGGCTGCGGTCAAGCTGCACCTTGCGCGCGGTCTGTTCTTCTACATCGTGCATGCGCTGCGTGTACTGAGACTCCAGCACTTCGATTTCGGCATTGAGCTGCACACGCCGGGCCTGATAGGCGTTTTCCTGATCATGAATGATCTGGCGCGCGCGGATCAGGGTATTTTCATCCACCTTGCGGCCAATAAGTTTGCTGGCCCAGGCTTCAAGGTGCTCGGGAAATACCGGAGGCTCGCCCTTGATTTCGGCCTCAAGACGCAGGATGGCGAGGCTGTTTTCCATAGCCTTGGTCACGGCGTCCCTGTAGGCGCTCTCGGCCATTTCATTGTCCAGTTGGGCAAGAATGGCCCCTTTGTCCACAATCTGACCTTCATGAACCAGGACGGCGCGCAGGATGCCGCCCTCAAGGTTCTGGATGGTCTGGGTGCGCTGTGATCCCACAACCGTGCCTTCGGCGTGGGTGACTTCATCCACGCTGGCAAAAGCCGCCCAGATAATCAGACACAAAAACATGGCGGCAACACTTATGGAAAGCGCCCGCACCCCGAAGCGCGGACGACGCGCCAGAGCCGCATCCACCTCGCTGGCAAACTGGATGTCGTCAGGCGTCAGGCCATTGAGCGGTGCGTCCATGGCCGCAAAAAGACCGGGATTGGACTGGGGCTGGCCGGGCTGCTTTGGTGCGCCGCCGCCGCGCAGGCGCTCAATGGTTTCCGCCACGGACTGACGAAACCCCTTGTCGGGCTTCTGGGCGTGATCACCGCCCAGCAACAGTTCACGCAAAAAGGCCTTGGGGCCGCTTTCCTCTACCGCGCCTTGCCGCTGCTCTTCGGGGCCAAGCGGCTGCATGCCGGTTTCAGCGAGGCCGTCAGCGGACGACATGGGGGCAAAATCCCCCTTGGGCATCTCCCCCTCTTCACCCCAGGCGTCGCCGATGACCGCTGGCGCGAACCCGCCCATGGAGGCGTCGCCCTCGGACTCCACTCCCGGCATGGCCGGAATGGCGCCTTCCTGTGTGAACGCCGCCGGCGTGACAAAAGGCGCGCCCTGCCCAGGCAGGGGCGACAGAAATTCACAGCTTGTTTCCTGTCCAAAAAATGCGCTGAAGTCCGGCTGCAACGCGCCAGGAACAGGGGCTGCGGCGGGGGTTGCGCCAGGAACAGGGGCTGCGGCGGGGGCAGGGCCTGCGGCGGGAGGGGCCTGGGCCGGTGCTTTTGCCTGAGCGTCGCCGGGTACGGAACCACCCGCTTGCGGCTGCCCCACAGGAGCGGACATGTTTTCCGCAGTGGTGTTTTGTGGTCTCTGATGCATATTACGCATTCCCCGCTGCTGGCCGCGCCTCAGCGCCGTGTTCATGCCGTGCCGCCGCGACGTTTTGCTTTGAACGGTCGCGCAGGCTCTGCAACACGGCGTCACGCGGCCCATCCATCTTGATCTGGCCGTTCTCCATCACTATCAGGCGTTCCACAATCCGGAGCATGGACAGGCGGTGCGTCACAAGCACCACAGTGCGGTCCTGCATTACCGAGAACAGACGCTTTTGCAGCATGAGTTCAGAATCCGTATCCATATTGCTGGTCGGTTCATCCAGAAGCAGCACTTCAGGGTCACGCACCAGAGCACGGGCCAGAGCCACGGCCTGACGCTGTCCGCCGGAAAGGGCCCTGCCCTGCTCGCCCACCTGCGCGGCAAAACCCGCAGGATTGTTGCGCAAAAAGTCCGTCACGCCCGCCAGGGCCGCTGCCCGCAAAATCAGGTGATCGTTGATGGTGGGATCCCCCAGAGCGATATTGTCGCGAATACTGCCGTAAAACAGCACCACGTCCTGCGGCAGAACCCCTATGCGGCCCCGCAGGTCGGTGCTGGGGATCTGACGAATGTCCACATCCCCGAACTTCACGGCCCCTTCCTTGGGCTGGTAAAGACCGATGAGCAGTTTTGACAGCGTGCTTTTTCCCGACCCCATGGGGCCAATGATGCCCACGCGCTCACCCGGCTCAATACGCAGGGACACGCGCTCAAGTGCCAGCCTTTCCTGGTGCGGATAGGCAAAAGACACGCTTTCCATTGTGAAGGAAGGCCGCAGCATGCCAAAATCCATGCAGGTTTTTTCAACCTGGTTTTCAGAAGGCAGCAGCATGAGCATGTCCAGGGCCTTGAGCGTCACGTGCGAATTTTGCAGCCGCGTGAGCAGTGAGGCCATCTGCAACAGAGGGGCCATGGTGCGGCCCACCAGAATATTGCAGCCAATGAGCGCACCCATGGTCATGAGTCCTTCAGATATGCGGTAAACGCCCCACACGATCATGGCCACTGTCACCAGTTGGGTGATGAGCATGGATACCGTGACCGCCAGGTTGTTATACTTGCGCGCTTCACTGTTGGACTGGGCTGAAAGGCCCACCACGGATTCCCAGAGTTTCTGCATACGGCTTTCGGCCATGCAGGACTTGAGGGTTTCAAGCCCCCCCACAATTTCCACCAGCAGGGCATTTTTCTGCATGTTCTGCTTGTAGCTTGCCTCTGCGCTGCGCCGCGACCGCTGTTGCAGCAGCAGGCCCAGCCCCAGCATGAGCGGCATGGCCGCAATTGGCAAAAAGACTAACGGGCCGCCGATAAAGCCGGTAAGCAGCAGAAAGATCACCAGAAAGGGCAAGTCAATGCAGGCCAGCAAACTCGACGAACTGAAAAATTCTCGCAACTGCTCGAATTCACGAAGATTGTTAACCAAGGCCCCGGTGGATTCCGGCTTGGCGTCCATACGCATTGAAAGCACTTTTTCCACCAGCGAACTGGAAAGCACAATATCCGCATTGCGTCCGGCCACATCGACAAAGTGCGTGCGCAATGAGGAAAGCAGAAAGTTGAACATGTAGATGATGATAATGCCGATGGCCAGAACCCACAGGGTTTCTATGGCATTATTGGGCACCACGCGGTCATACACGTTCATGACAAACAGCGGACTGCCCACGGCAATCAGGTTGATGACCACGCTGGCCAGGGCAACATGGCGGTAAATGGGGGCATAATAGCGCAGCACGTCCCAGAACCAGCGCTTGCCGTGCGCAATGCTCAGCCGCTCTGCCCGGTCGTCGGGCGCGGCCTCCACTGCGGCGAAAAGGGTATAGCCCGAATACTCCTGCTTGAGGTCTTCAAGCTGGACGGTCTGCGCGGCCTCGCTGGTTTCGGGAAAAATAACTTCTGCCTTGCCGTCACGGATGGAGGTCATCACGCAGGAGCGGTCGTGCGTCAAAAGCAGGATGCAGGGCAAAACAAGGCTGGGAATTTCATCCAGTTCGGGGCGAAAAACGATGCGCCCAGAGAGCCCCGCCTTGCGCGCCGCCCTCAGGCATGCCTGGGGCGTCACCTTGTTGCCCGTGAGCCCTGCCATGAGAAACTGCGGGCTCACAACCTTGCCGCGCAACCGCAGCAAAACCGCAAGGCTGCGCAACAGGCCCGGCATAAAATCCACGTCCGAGGGGCGCAGGGGCCCCATGGTGCGCTCCTTTTCTCCCTGCCCGCCGCCCATGGCGGCTTCCTGACGCGCAGCATGGGCTATGGCGTCCAGGGCGGCCTTGCCGACCTGACTGGAGGCCCCGGGGGTACCGTCTGTTCCCTGTTGACCGGCCGCACCAGCGGCGGGGCCGCCCTCCCTGGCAGCGGTTTCGGCGGCAGCGGCTTCGGCCCCTGACACGGGAGCGTGTTCGCTGTCAGCGCCTGCTGCAGAAGACAGGACGTCATGAGGCTGCGGGGCCTGCGGTGGTTGCGACTGTTGCGGCGACTGTGACTGTTGTGGAATATGGGGCTGCGGGGGCACGGCGGCGGACGGCTGCGAAGGCTGTGGCGTCTGCGCCTGTTGTGCCTGAGGCGGTTGCAGCGGCGGCATTACGCCCGACGGCTGCGCCTGTGGCGGGGGCACGGCGGCAGACTGCGGTTGCCCCTTACTGGCAGCGCCTTTGCGTCCTGCACCGGGTGATGCCTTTTGCCTGTCATTGCCAAGCACTATTCGGCCTCCGGCCTTCAAAGGCATGGCGCCGTGCAGGGCAGTGCTTTTGGCTGCGCCGTCTGCTCCTGGCGCACGCTGCTGGTTCGTCGCAGGCGCGGCACCCTGCGCCACGGCAGCTTGTGACACGGCAGCTTGATCACGAGGCTGCAACACTGCGGCCCGGCTGACGGCCTGATTGCCGCGGGGCGCAGCTGCGCCAGCAGAAACAAGGGATTCGGGTTCCGGCTGCGCGGACGTGTCGTCGTGTACATGTACAGAGGAAGCTTTTACAGACGTGGCTTCGCCATCTGCGGCCATGCCTTTATCGGCAGATGCCGCCTCACCACGGATATTTTCTGAACGGTCTGTTATATTGGAATTTTCCATGGCATTTCCATTGCTGTAGCGCCGGGGCAGAAACCCCTTGCAGATAGGCGGGAGCGTACGACGGCAAAGGCTCGTTTGCCGGGCATATGGCCGTATCGCATGATATAAGGCGATCTTCCGCCATATGAAAAATACTATAATGGTGCTGGATTGCCAAGCATTTTGGCTACCCGAATTGGCGGAGGTAACGTGTGGGAAAACGCCTGCGTTGAGCGGATATTGTTATGCCCCGGCGCATTTCTGCGTCGGGGCATAACACCTCTTACTCAAACCAGCCGGGAGCGAATTCTTCGCGGGGGTCCGCTGCGTCCCTGGGAGGGGTCTGTCCAAGGGGTGCGGTATTGATGGACATCTGCGGCAGCAGATTGCCAGAAAGGGCACTCAAGCGATACGCGCCAACCAGGATGTTGCCGCGAGCGGTTTCAGCCTGGGTGGAAGAGTTGAAGAGCTCATTTTCCGTATCAAGTACGTCCAGAATACTGCGCTTGCCGATCTGGAACTGCTCAATATACGCCGAGCGTGTATACTTACTGTACTCCACAGCCTTGGTATAGTGCGAGAACTGCTCCTGCGCGGCCTGATAGTTGGTCCAGGTGCTTTCGATATCCAGCTTGAGTTCGTCGATGAAGTCATACATCACCTGACGGCTCTGACGGATACGCGCCGAGGCGGCACGGCGTTCAGCCAGGTCGGCCCCGCTGTTGAAAATATTCCAGCGCACAACGCCCATGACGTCAAAGCTGTATATCCAGCGGTCACTTGCGCCGCCCCGATCCGTATAGTTGGGACCGGCTTCAAGATTCAGCGTGGGATAAAATGCCGAATCCGCCAGTTCACGCTGGCCGCGTGCTGCACGGATATCCTGCATGTAAGCGGCAACTTTGGGGTTGCTCTGTTCGGCCTGCGAAAACACGGCGTCAGGCCCCTGATACAGTTCAGGAGGCATGGTCACGGGAGCCAGCTTGCCGGTTGCAGGCAGGCCGGTAAGGCGTGTGTAGCGCTCTTCGGCCACAAGCAAGGCGGCCTTGGACTCGGAAAGGCTCGACAGCGCACGCTGGAGGCGTGAACGGGCCTGCGTCACGTCCGCAGCGGTATCAGCGCCAAGGTTGGCCCTTTCCTGCGCCTGACTGACCAGCGCCTTATGCTGCGTGACATTCGATTCTGCCAGCGCCAGGATCTTTCTGCGGCGCAGCACATCAATATGAGAAATGATGCCTTCAAGCGACATGGAAGTGGCGGTGTCAAACACCCTGAACTTCACAGACTCAAGAGTCGATTTTGCGGTACGCACGCGGGATCTGGTGGCAAAACCATCCCAGATGGGCTGCACAAGCTGAGCGCTGACGCCAGCCAGGCCCCACATCTGCGTGTCCAGATCTCTGCTGCGGGTTGATGAGTCGCTCATGACGCTGCCGCCAGCCCGGCCGGTAACGTCGACTCGCGGACCAAAGCCAGCCTTGGCTCGGTCAGTCTCATGTTCAAGCACGCTACGATTTTCCTGCATGCCACGCAGGGCACGGTTGGATCGCAACACTCCGTAAACGGAGTCTTCCACAGTAATGACCTGCCCCGCTGGCGGCGGCGGATACGCAGATTCTGCGGCCGAAGCCACAGCGGGCAACAGCAGGCCAAAGGACAACAGGTATGCAATAAAATACTTCACGATTCACTCCCTGAACTGGAAAGACGCACCGTCAAGCGTTTTTCCGCTCTGTCAGCACGCCGGCCAGAATAGCCCACATTATGAAATTCACAGCCCTTGAGGCTTGCCTTCATAACGGCATGCTTTGAGATGATTTTATTTACGCAGAGCAACGAGGCTCTGCCGACTCTTCACGTTCCGCCCGGAAAGACCAGCGCGCCATCTGCACATCTTCATCATGGCAACGCGCGACCGATCACGGCGACATCCAGCTCCATGCAATATTCGGCCCGAAGCACAAGGCCTGTACGCAGTAAGCAATAGCTGAAATATAAAAGCAATAGCTTCTGGGCTGTTAACGTGAAGGAGTCTTTGTTAACTTACTATAATCACTAATAATATTTTATAATAATTTTTTTTAATAAATTTATTAATACTACATAAATACAGGCTTGTTATGTACATCGCCACCGCGATCGTCGCCATGGCCACTGCATAAAAAACATCCCGGCGTTTTCAAAGCCTGAAAATCGCACAAAAAAAGATGTCATTGCAGCACATTACGCAATAGTACGCAACGCGTTGTAACGCTTCTCTTGGTGGAGCATGCGATCCACCGTCAAGATTCAGCAAGCCAAAAAGCAGAACCCAGAGGGGAACACGGTTGCCGGGGCACCATACCGATCGTAACGGTCTGGTATATTGTACAAAAACCCGGCCTGTGCGAACAGATGCAAGCGCGGCTGACAAGCAGTTTCAGGTGGCGTTCGCCTTGACGACCCTGCGGCCGTTCGCCTTAGCGGCATTGGCGATTTACCAAGCTCTGCTTACAGAACCCGCTTCATCTTCTGGCGGGTTCAAGTGCGGGGCAGACCGACGTTTTTGTCAAAAAGTCGGCACCACCATAGCTCACGCATAAACGACGTACAAGAATAAAAGTCTGAACGCAGGCATTTTCTGAGTCAATGCGTCTTGGAGCCGTCACCCTTGCGAGTATTCATCTGCAACACAGGGCGTCTACGGCTCGCTCACTGCGGCGCAGGGCAGCGCGGATAAACCGCGCTTGGCCCTTACGCCTGGCGGTCGACCCTGCAGATGCAGGGCAATTTCAACTTTACAGTACACCTGGGGAAGCACTGATTAGAGAGCCTCCTGGAAACGCGCTGGTATTTCCTTTGGCAAGGCGCGTTCTTTTTTTGAAGCGGGAGTGGACTCTTCCGTCCTCGACTGTTCAAAAAAAGTAAAGCAAGTCCGCCAAAGGGAACAAATCAGCGTTTCCTTAGAAGCAGTAGTTCAGTTCTTCAAAGTAAGCCTTGGGATGCGCACATGCGGGGCACATTTCGGGCGCATGGTCCCCTTCCACAAGACAGCCGCAGTTGAGGCAGCGCCACACTGTGGGCTTGGAACGCAGGAACATGCGTCCTTCCTTGATGTCGCTGGCCAGCTTCAAAAAACGCTTTTCATGATAGGCTTCGGCCACGGCGATGTGGCGCATGGCAAAGGCCACTTCAGCAAAACCTTCTTTTTCGGCAGTGGCGGCCATAGAAGGATACATCTCGGTATGCTCATAATTTTCGCCATGGGCGGAGGCCAGCAGGTTGGCTTCGCTGCCGGCGATGACGCCAGCGGGATAGGCTGCCTGAATTTCTACTTCGCCGCCCTCAAGAAACTTGAACAGACGTTTGGCGTGTTCCCTTTCCTGACAAGCGGTTTCAAGAAAGATTTCTTCCACAAGCACGAAGCCGTCTTTTTTGGCCACACCGGCAAAGAAGTCATAGCGGTTGCGCGCCTGGGATTCACCGGCAAAAGCTGTAAGGATGTTCTTTTCAGTCTGGCTGCCCTTCAATGATTTCATAATCCTCTCCTCGAGCATGCCAAGCATGCATTTAAGGTGTGGGAGCAGTATTCAAATAAAAGGGGACAGCCATTGCCATCCCCAAAAGTGACTATAAGAAATGAGATCAGTTACTGTCAAGTCTTTATGCAGCCCCTTGCGCCTCTGCAAGCTGGGCCTCCAGAGCCGCTATTTGTGCCTGGAGGGCATTAATTTTACTATTGATTCCCGCATCCATCACCCCGCCGGTCGCATGACTGGCAAGACTGGTCAATTGACTTTTAAGAGATTCAATCTGCTTTTTGATGCTCTCAACGGTATTGGTTCCGCCGGAACCGCCGCCAACTCCAGAGGCCCCGCCAGCGCCACCCGTACTCTGAGTGGATTCCTCAGCCGCGTCGCCGCTCAGACCTTCAACGGATACCCCGGAAGAATCGGTCGCTTTGGTTTTTTCGTCGGTATCAGAAGCCGAGGCCGTATACCGGCCCAGTTTTTCAGCAAAAAGAGCCTTGGCTGTATCGGAGATGCTTACCGTATCGCCGGAACTGCTCCCAGACGCGGTGCTGCTGGCGCTTTTGGCGCTGCTGCTTTTGGTGCTCCAGATTTCATCCACGTCAGAAAGGCCGCTGACGCCATATGCGCTTGTGCTTGTCACACTCATAAGTACTCCTTCAGTGCCGGACACTGGGAAAGAATTGCTCTTCACCCCACTCCTCCCTCCGAAGCAGCAAAAAATATGCCATTCTATACTGGTAAAAGTTGCCCGAAAGGCGCGGTGACGGCCATTGTTTACAGGCGCGCCAACCTGTGGCAGCCTTGTCGCATGGCTGAAAAAAAACCGGCTTCACGGCGCTTCCGGTCACCAGGCGCGCCCTTGCCCGCCTGCGTCCACATGCGCCTTGCCGACGGCACCAATCTTACAGCCAGGGTAAGGGTCTCTTCACGCGCCAGGCGCACGCGCCTCTCCCTCAGCCCTTACGGGCACCTGACCATCACCACTCCTGAAGGCATGCCCCTGTCGCTGCTGGAACAGACGCTCCCCCAGTTCCTGCCATGGCTTGAACGCGCTTGGAAAAAACGCAAGGCCACTGCCCCACGGCAGCAACTGCCTTTGAGCATTGAACTGCCCCTGGCCGGGCTGACGTTTGCGGTGCGGACTGAAGGCGACATGGCGGCGGGCAGGCTGGCGGCGGCGCGGCATCACGAAACCCATTTTTCCCTGCTGGCGCGGAAGGATGCGCAACGATTGCTGCTGGTGCAAAGCTCCGACTGTCTGCGCCTGTTCGGCGCGGTTGAAGACGCCAGCCTGTGCGTCAAGGCCCTGCGCCAGTGGTGCCGCCATATGGCGGAAGCCCTGCTTCCGGCGTATCTGACAGCTCTTGCCCAGCAGGCAGGTTTTGCTCTTGAAAAAATCAGCGTGCGGGATCAACGCTCGCGCTGGGGCAGCTGCGCGCGTACGCGCAAGGGTAAGGGTAAGGTCAACGGCACAGCCAGCGGCAAAAGCCAGCCGCAGAGAAACGGCAGGCAAGAGGCACAGGACGCTACAGCAAACAACGCTTCCCTCCCTGTGCAAGGCAGGGCCGGAAGACTGGCCGCAAAGCTTTTCGGCCTGTTCACTGCCAGAGCCGAAAACACTGGCGGCAGGCAGGTCGGCCTTCTGCCCGTTGATCGGGAATACAGCCTTGCGGGGCAGCAGGGGCAACCCATCGGGCGCATCAGTCTCAACTGGCGGGCGGCGCTTCTTCCCCTGCCCCTTCTGGAGCACCTTTGCTGGCACGAACTGTGCCACCTGCGCCATATGGACCATTCCCCGGCCTACAGGGCCGAGCTTGCCCGATACTCCCCCCACTGGCCGGAACAGGAAAAAGCCCTCAATGACGCATGGCGCGATTTGCCCTGGTGGGCGCTGCCCGGTGAGGGCGAGCCTGACCCGGCCGAAAGCGAAGAAGACTGACCCCACACGTGCGCATGCCAGAATGCCGCTGTGCAGCGGACAGGGACGTGGCCTCGATGCTCTTGCGCTTCGTGCTTTTCGGCTGGATGGCAGACTGAAAGGCAAGGCATTTCAGCGGCGATATGCCCGGAAAGTGCCGCCACGAGACGAACTTCCCCTCACATCACGGAGAACGAGCCTTTTATGCAGGGAGCATACTCTGACGGTACCCGGCCGGAATAAAAGGCGGAGCGCGACGCAGAAATACCAGGAAAAACGCTCGTGACAACAGTGGCTAGGGCTTCAGATCGCCCATGGAGTTGGCCCGTCCCGCCAGCACGATGGTATCGCCCTTTTGCAGCACCGTCATGGCCGGGGGCACAAAGTTGAAAGAATGTTCCCCCGCAGGGCGTATGCCCAGCACCATAATATTAAACCTCTGCATCAGGTTGAGGTCGATCAAGGTCTTGCCGTGCCACTCGTCCACCTTCAGTTCCTGAATGGCAATGCCGCCATACTTGGGGATAAGGTCCAGCATGCCGGGGTAGGTAAGCTGGTGGGCGGCCATGACGGCGGCCTCCATTTCGGGCACAAGGGCTCGGTTAACGCGCAGACGCTGCAATATCTTGCGGTGTTCCTCGTTGGATGCCTTGACCCATATCTTGGGGCCGCCCAGTTCCTGCACGTTCAGGGTGATGCTCAGTGACTGCTCCACGCTCTGGCCCACGCTGATGACCACCCAATCCAGGTCCTGCACATGCAGGGAACGCAGCACGGCTATGTTTGTGGCGTCAGCTTTGTACACGGAATTCAACGCATCCTCGGCCCGCTGCACCTGCGTGTCGGACATGTCGATGCCGACCACCGTATGCCCCAGAGAAACCAGGGTGGTGGCCATGCGCAGCCCGAACTTGCCCAGGCCGATAACGCCGATTTCAAGTTTCGCGGTTTCAAGTTCAAAGTGCAACACCCATTCCTTGGGTGTTGGCGTCCTCCAAAAAAATCTCATAGGGTGTCTTAAACCCAAGGCATTTTCTAGGCCGCCAGTTCAAGCGGCACATTGCCGCTATGATCTCATCTTGCGTGACCGATGCCAAGCTTACCCCCTTGGGGAAGTATTGGCGTAGAAGGCCATTGGAGTTCTCGTTCAAGCCACGCTCCCACGAATGGTAGGGGTGCGCAAAAAATCCCTGAGCCTCGAGTGTAGCTGACACATCGGCATGGTAGCTGAACTCCTTGCCGTTATCATAGGTAATAGTCTGAACAAAGTCCTTAATGGGTGTCAAGAGTCCTTCAATGACCCGCCTTACTTCGCTGGCGCTTTTGTTGGGAGCCTTGCCAAACAGGAAAAGACGACTTTTACGCTCTGCAAGTGTCACCAAAACGGGGCCTCCTTTACTGCCTTCAACGGTATCAGCCTCCCAATCACCAAGGCGTGAGCGCTCGGCAACAATGGACGGGCGTATGTCTATGCTGATACGCCCCTTGATTTGACCTCGTCTGTCGGGTTTGCCATATCGTCGTTTGCGTTTGCGCTGGCAGCGCAAATGGCTGTGCAGCGTTCCTCCTCGTTTTTTGTCCGCCAGAATGTACTGGTAAATCCATTCATGACTGAGGGCAAAACCTTTGCGTTTGAGAACTCCAGAGATTTGCTCCGGACTGAAGTCCTGGTGCAGACACTGTTCAACATACGTCCATACCTCAAGGCCAATGCGCTTCTTCCCTTTACTGGTCTGCCTTTTCTGACTGCGCTTGTGTGCCTGCCTGTAGCGGTAGCCACGCGCCCCGGTATTTCGCGCAAGTTCGCGGCTTACAGTTGAGACGCTACGGCCTATCGCTTTGGCTATGGCCCTCAGTGACGTTCCACTTTTCACTGCCTGGCAGATGTAGTACCGTTCTTCCCTGGCAAGGTGTGCATAGCCCATACGCCCCTCAATCTTTGGTTGGATGGAGAGGCTAAAGGGCTATACCACCTTGCCTTTTCATTCAACTTTGAGGGTGTTGCACTTGCAAGTTGAATCCGCC
>Ga0265295_1000329_pt1 | contig 96849 bp, 99 predicted proteins | sample Munlansysbiofilm_FD_192503 | JGI IMG/M metagenome (GOLD analysis project Ga0265295, IMG submission 192503) | Leachate microbial communities from a municipal landfill in Southern Ontario, Canada - Methane capture system biofilm | ecosystem: Engineered > Solid waste > Landfill > Unclassified ... | reverse complement strand
ATTCAACCATAAAGTTTAATCCAAACCAGTATATACGGATATCAATAAGTCTGCTGCATATCACTGCAACAGACTTATTTTTTGTTCGGTTTGCACCATTTTTTAATGTCTGATCCTAAAGTCAGGTATTATAACACGGGAAGCAGTATAAATCAAATATTAAATAAGCTGATTTGATTATCCTGCGGCAGAGAATCAAGGCATCCGTGGTTTTGAAGGGCGTCGATGACAGGCCTTGTAGCTTTGCCTCTCTGTATCAGGTCTTGGATGGAAATAAATGGAGACAGCTCTCTTTCCTCAACAAGCTTCCTGGCTGCGTTTTCTCCTACTCCTTCAAGAGCCTTCAATGGTGGTATGATCCCTGATTCGCCAAGAAGAAATTTATCGCTGTGAGACTTGTAAAGATCAACCTTTTCAAAGGCAAAACCTCTCGCAAACATCTCAATGGCAACCTCAAGGACTGTCAGTTGATTTTTTTCCTTCGAGGTTGCTGCATTACCTTTTTGTTCCAGTTCAATTATCCTCGATCTAACTGCACTCTCTCCTTTTGTTATCAGATCCGCATCAAAGTCAGCAGCTTTCGTGGTAAAATATGTGGCATAGAATGCTTCAGGATAATGAACCTTGAAATATGCGATCCTGAAGCTCATCGTAACGTATGCAGCAGCATGAGCCTTGGGGAACATATACTTGATCCTGTTACACGAGTCGATATACCAATCTGGGATGCCCAGATCCCTCATAGACTTTTCATCTTCCGCTGTGAGACCTTTACCCTTTCTAACCTTCTCCATGATGAAAAAGGCCTGTTTTTTCTCCATTCCTGCACTTATCAAGGAAAGCATGATGTCCTCTCTGGTGGATATAACCCTTGAAAGAGGAGCCACACCATTTTTGACAAGATCCTGGGCGTTATTGATCCACACGTCTGTTCCATGCGAGAGCCCGCTAATCCGGACGAGCTCAGCAAAGGTTGAGGGTTTGGTCTCTATAAGCATCTGCCTAACAAACTTAGTGCCAAACTCAGGGATTCCAAGTGTACCAACAGGGCAATTGATTTGATCAGGACCAGCGCCTAATGCATCAGTGCAGGTGAATAGACTCATTGTCTCCCTATCGTCCAAGGGAATATTGACTGGATTAACTCCTGTTATATCCTCAAGCATTCTGATGATACTTGGCACGTCGTGTCCGAGTATATCCAGCTTCAGTATTCTGCCGCTAATTGCGTGGTAATCAAAATGAGTAGTCACCACTCCGGATCCTTTATCATCTGCTGGGTATTGTACTGGAGTAAAATCATGTATGTCCTTGTAGTCAGGAACTATCATAACACCACCTGGGTGTTGTCCGGATGTCCTCTTTATCCCAGTACACCCCTTTAGAAGTCTGTTAACCTCTGCTTGATTGACGGGAATGTTCCTTTCCTCAAAGTACTTTTTCACGAATCCATAGGCTGTTTTATCAGCAATTGTACCGATAGTTCCGGCACGGAAAACCTTTCCTTCACCAAAAAGCTCTTCAGTGTACTTGTGAGCTTTGGATTGGTATTCACCAGCAAAATTAAGATCAATATCAGGCTCTTTGTCGCCCTCAAAGCCCATAAACACCTCGAAGGGGATATCCTGGCCATCCTTGATATATTCACAGCCGCATATTGGGCATTTTGCGTCAGGCAAATCGAATCCGGATGCAGCAGATTCGTCTACTTCAAACTCTGAGTTTTTGCAGCAAGGGCATATATAATGTGGAGGTAGTGGATTAACTTCAGTAATGCCACTCATAGTCGCAGCGAATGAAGAACCAACGGATCCTCTTGATCCAACAAGATATCCATCTTCAAGCGATTTCCAAACCAGCTTTTGGGCTATTATATACATTACTGCATAACCGTTTTTTATAATAGACTCCAATTCTCTGTCAAGTCGATCCTTTACAATTTTGGGGATAGGGCTGCCATAAACTTCCATTGCTTTGGTGTAGGTTATTGTTTTAAGCTCCTCATCCGCTCCATCAATCCTGGGAGGAAAGGTGCCGTCTGGTATTGGTTTGCATGTTTCAACCAGGTCACTTATAATATTGGGATTATCAACGACTAACTCATAAGCGACCTCTTTTCCAAGGAATTCAAATTCCTCAAGCATTTGATGTGTTGTTTTAAGATAAAGTGGTGCCTGAAAATCAGCATCCTGAAACTTCTGACCAGACATCAGAATTCTCCTGTATACCTCATCCTCGGGATCAAGAAAATGAACATCTCCTGTGGCTACCACAAGTTTGTTACGCTTCCTTCCTATTTCATAAATCTTTTTAATGATATCCTTGAGCTCCTGATCCTGACTTATTACTCCCTCTCTTATAAGGTGAGAATTATTCCCTATAGGCTGTACCTCCAGATAGTCGTAAAAATCAGCAATTTCATTAATTTCATTCTCAGATTTTCTGGAGAGAATAGCCTGATAAAGTTCACCAGCTTCGCAGGCGCTGCCAATCAATAGGTCTTTTCTATGTTTTTCGACTAAAGACTTTGGCATCCTCGGTTTTCGATGAAAATGGTCTATGTGGGAGGCAGTAATGAGTTTGTAAAGCTCCTTGAGACCTCCTTGGTTTTTGGCAAGAATTACGGCATGGTACATATCTCCTTTTGAAAAATCTGATCTATATGCCATTTCATTTAATGCGGATATTGTATTGATATCCTTTTCATCAAGCAATTTTAAAATATATGCCAATATATCTGCAGTTGCTTTTGCATCATCTACTGCTCTGTGATGGTTCAACAGCTCTACCTTAAGATGTTTCGCTACTGTATTCAGCTTATGGTTCTTTAAACCAGGGAAAACAATCCTTGCCAGCTGCAGGGTATCGAGAACTGGATTTTTTACATCCAATCCTATATTTCTCAGGCTCTCCCTGATGAATCCTACATCAAAAGAAGCATTATGAGCTGAAAGAATACTGTCTCCAACAAATTCCACGAATTTAGGAAGTACTTCTGCAATTTTAGGCTGTCCTGCTACCATATTGTTGTCGATTCCAGTTAGCTTGACTATGTTTTCAGGTATTAACACTTCAGGATCAATAAGCTGACTGAAGGTTCCTACCACCTCACCTCTTTTCAGTCTGACGGCACCTATTTCTGTTATCCTATCATTTCTAGCAGATAATCCGGTTGTTTCAATGTCAAATACTACTATGTCATCGAGAGGAATATCTTTAGTCCATCCTGTAACTATATCATTTCTGTCATTTATTAAATAAGCTTCTACACCATAAATTATCTTGATATCCTTATCCATTTCCATGGCATCGGGAAATGCCTGCACGACACCGTGGTCAGTTATTGCAATAGCTGTATGGCCCCATTCAATTGCCCTCTTGATGAGAGACTTGACTGGAGTGATCCCGTCCATTGAACTCATATTCGTATGAAGGTGAAGCTCTACCCTTTTCTTCTGAGCTTTGTCCTTAATGCTTTCCCTTTCTTTAATTTCCATAGATTTTGCCATAATGACAGTTTCTTTTGAATAACTGTCGTATACCACGTCACCGTCGATCACAAGGTCAGTACCTGGCTTTACAGTCGCTTCAAATGCCTCGACCTGATCCTCGTTCAAAAAAAGCTTTACAGGGATCGAATTTGTTCCATCCGATACATAAATTATGCCAATAGCTCTGTTATCCTTTATCCTCTTCAGCTCTGACTGGAACACAGTTCCCTGTATTGCTGCGTTTCCGGTTTGAAGGTTAATATCAATTATGTCTATGATCTCTTTCCTGATTTTCTTACCAATAGAGAAGCTTTTCGGTGCACCTTTCTTTTTTTGCTCAGGAACCTTCGCTATTATTTCCTTAAGAATCTTTCTTTCCTCAAGCTCTTTCTCCAGAAGATATTCATCTGAAGCTTCCAATTCACCATATCTGAACTGAAGACCTTTATCCCTTTCTTTCCGAATAATCTCTGATAACTCTACTTTGAGCCCATTCCTGGTTACAGACTGATAAGCAAGATAATGAGGCAACTGAATTATGTAATCACCTTCAGCAATCAAAGCAATATCCCCCAGCCATGATAAGCTGGAGGGTATATGTTTTCTTATTTTATTTTTAACAAGCTCCAACAATGCATCCTCAGTGTTTGCTAATCCGGATTCTTTGTATTCTATAGACACTTTGAAGTTGTGAAACTTTTCACTGAATTGTTTTAGTATTTTATCCTTGTCATTTGAACTGAGTGTAAGACTGTTCTCCAGATAAAGCTTCATTGTAAGCTCTTCACGATCTATCTCTACACGTATAATTTTGACATTGGATTTTATTGATTCTTCAAGGTCACTGTCTGGAAGCAATTCTCTTAAACTGGTCTTAATTTCTGTCATCCGTAACGCTCCTTTGGATATCTATATTAGCTCTATCTCCTTTATCAATTCCTCCAGAAGACCCTTTTCAGGGACTTTTCTAATAATTTTACCATTCTTGAATATGAGGCCTTCTCCATTGCCTCCGGCGATTCCTATATCCGCCTCACGTGCTTCTCCAGGGCCATTGACAGCGCAACCCATTATTGCTACCTTGATAGGCTTTTTGTAGGCTTCAAGACGCCTTTCAGCTTCCTCAGCTATGCTTATAAGATCAATATGTGTCCTGCTGCATGTTGGACATGAGATCAGTTCCAAGCCATCACTCAATAATCCGAGTGATTTCAATATTTCTTTTCCTACTCTTACTTCTTCCACAGGATCACCCGTTAAAGAAACCCTTATTGTGTCGCCTACTCCCATTGCTAAGAGCGCACCTATACCAACGGAGGATTTTATTGTCCCTCGCCAGGGAGTTCCAGCCTCGGTAATACCCAAATGAAGTGGGTAATCGCAGAGTTCAGACATCCTTAAATAGGATTTGATTGTCAAAGGTACTGAGCTTGCCTTAAGGGAGATCTTTATATCCTGAAAATCCATTGATTCTAAAAGCTTTATCTGCTCTATCGCACTTTCAACCATTGATTTTTCGTTAACTCCATTGTATTTGTCCAATGTAGCTTTGCTTATGGAGCCTGAGTTTACTCCTATCCTAATTGATAAGCCTTCAGATTTGCAGGCTTTGACAACCTCTCTTACCCGTGATTCACTACCGATGTTTCCTGGATTGATCCTGAGCCCATCAATACCTGAAGATATGGTCATTAATGCCAGTTTATAGTCAAACTGGATATCAGCAATCAAAGGGATTTTTGTTGAAGACTTAATTTTCTTTACTGATTCAGCATCATCCTTAGAGGATACTGCAACTCTAACTATATCGCACCCTGCCAGTTCCAACTTCCTGATTTGCTCGATAGTTGCATTTGTATCTGAAGTAGGAGTATTTGCCATAGATTGAATACTGACAGGATTATTTCCTCCAATCATCACACTTCCAACTTTAATAACTCTGGTATTTTGCCTTTCCATCTTAATCCACCTTAAAATATATTTATCCTTAAGAGATCCTTATAGGTTACTATCAACATCAGAGATATAAGAAATACAAATCCGACTAGATGAATAAAACCCTCTTTCTCAGGATCTATGGGCTTGCCTCTCACAAGCTCAATCAACAGAAATACTATTTTGCTGCCATCCAGTGCAGGTATCGGTAAAAGATTGAAAAAGCCCAGGTTCACACTAATAAATCCAAGTATATATAATAGATTTGTGAACCCCATTTTAGCTGCATTTCCAACCTCGTTAATCACACCAATAGGCCCTGCCAAATCATTTGTGGATACCTCTCCCTGGAATAGCATGCCAAGGAATTGGAACATAAGCTTGATGAAGTACCAAGTATCCTGAAATCCAGCCTTAACAGCAGATCCAATGCTTTGCTTATATTCCGGGGTTATACCGATAACTACTCTACCCTCATCCTCAACTGGCATAACCTGGATCGTTTCAAAAGAACCATATCTTTCAACTTTGACTGATAGCTCGCTGCCAATACCATAGTAATTTATGGCATCTATAATATCCTGCCACTCTTTGATTTCAATTTCGTTGATTGCTAAAATTTTATCTCCTGCCTGGATGCCAGATTCCTGTGCGGGACTACCATCTATTGTACCTGATAATGTGGTCGTCGGGACTCCAACGTTGAAAGCAACAATGGAAAGAACTATTATTGCAAGTACAAAATTCATAGTTGCACCAGCGGCTATTGTTGCTATTCTCGACATGACTGATGCCTTACCAAAGCTTCTCGGGTCATCAGAGTTCTCTTCCTCACCCTCCATTCTTACAAAGCCTCCAATAGGGAGCGCCCTTAGGGTGTATTTGGTTTCGCCATTTTGCCTTTGAAAAATCTTTGGTCCCATTCCTATCGCAAACTCATTGACCTTGATGCCAACCAGTTTTGCCACAGAAAAATGTCCAAGCTCATGTAGAAGTATAACCAATAAAAACACAAATATCGCAGCGAAAGCTGTGATCATTTTAAAAACACCTCATCTCTCATCTTAAAAAATATTGCATGTAATAAAACACCAAGGGAGCAGTAAAAATAACACTGTCAAACCTGTCCAGCATACCGCCATGACCGGGCATAATGCTTCCGAAATCCTTGACTCCTGTTATTCTCTTTATTCTGGATGCAGTCAGGTCCCCCAACTGTGATAGAACTGATCCGATCAGTGATAGAATTCCAATGCTCCACAACGGACCAATTTCATAAAATGCACCGTATGACATGGTTACAAGGATACTTCCCACTATTCCTCCAATAGCACCTTCAACTGATTTTTTTGGGCTAATCTCCGGGCATAGTCTCTTTTTCCCAAACTTACTTCCGATGATGTAGGCAAAAGTATCTGTCCCGAATGCAATTAGAAAAACAACCAGCATGATCGGTTTTCCATCCATCAGTAATATGTGATATAGAAGGAATGGTATGTAGATAACTCCTGTCAACGTTATTGCAGCATCAAGGATATCATGTCTCTTGGAAAGCACTGTCGTTGATAATAACAACAGGGTTAGAGCAGAGACTATAAGATCAGCAAGTTCAAGCTGATAATAGAAGGAGGCTAAGAGCAATACCGCTGCAACATACCCTATCAAATCCAATGGCTTCCTGCCAAGCTTCTTAAGAGCCGTATAAAATTCTTTTAGTGCTATTGTGGATACTATAAGAAGTCCGATACCAAGAACTGGTCCGCCAGCAAAAAGTACCGACAGAAGCAGCACCAGGCCTATAGCTCCAGAAGCAACCCTAATTCCCAAGTCTTTCACTCAAATACCTCCAAATCTGCGATCCCTTTTCTGATAGTCAAAGATTGCTCTATAAAGCTGCGTCTTATCAAAATCAGGCCATAGTATGTCTGAAAACCAGAACTCTGAATAGGCCGATTGGTAAGTGAGGAAGTTACTCAATCTAAGTTCTCCACTAGGTCTAATTATCAAATCAGGATCCGGTTGACCATTTGTATACAAATACTGACTGATGGTATCCTCACCTATGACATCTACATCTATATTACCCCTTAAATGATCTTCTAAAATCAGTTTTACTGCACGTGATATCTCTTGTCTGCCTCCGTAATTGAGCGCGATATTGAGCACCATATCACTATTATCCTTAGTAGCTTCTATTGCTCTATTGATTTCCTTTTGGGGAAGGTCAGGAAGAACTGACCAGTCACCAAGGATGTTTAACTTAACACCATTAGTGACCAAGCGTTGCAACTCCCTTCTTATGAATAGGACTAGAAGATTCATAAGGGCATCTATCTCAACTTTAGGCCTTTTCCAATTTTCTGTTGAAAAAGCATAGAGAGTGAGATATTTAATGCCAATATCCTTTGTAGCTTCCACTATATCGATAACTCTATTCATCCCTTCCTGGTGCCCGAAGTGACGAGGAAGGCCTCGCTTTTTTGCCCATCTTCCGTTTCCATCCATAATAATGGCTACATGCTTTGGCAATTTTGTAATATCTATATCAGATTTATTTATTTTCTCTGTTATCATAGATACCCCCATCAAGTAAAACCCCTTCTTTTGAGAAGGGGTTAGTTTTATATTTCCATAAGTTCTTCTTCTTTTTTCTTAGTGATCTCATCAATCTCAGCAATGAACTTGTCGGTTATTTTTTGCATTTCCTCCTCGGCCAGCTTTCTGTCGTCCTCGGTTATCTCCTTGTTCTTTTCCAGCTTCTTGATCTTTTCGATTGCATCTCTTCTAGTATTTCTAATAGCTACTTTAGCATTTTCACTGTTTTTCTTAACTACCTTAGCAAGATCCTTCCTTCTTTCCTCAGTCAATTGAGGTATAAGTAATCTTATTATCTTTCCATCATTTGAAGGGTTCAAACCTAGATCCGACTTGAGGATTTCTTTCTCGATCGCAGGGATCAGTTTTGTGTCCCAAGGCTGTATAACAAGCATCCTTGGTTCCGGAGCTGAAACACTGCCCACTTGTTTTAATGGAGTTACCTGGCCGTAGTAGTCTACATGAATTCTGTCAAGTAAAGCAGGATTGGCTCTGCCTGCACGGATCGCTTGAAGCTCCTCCTTGTAGACTGATATGGTTTTTTCCATTTTTGACTCGGATTCCTTGTGCACTTCCAATATCATAGTTATTCCTCCTTTACGTGTGTTCCAATATTATCGCCTATTACTACTTTTACAATATTGTCAGGTTGATCAATCCCGAACACGATCAATGGTATTCTATTATCCATACACAACGAGGTGGCTGTAGAATCCATTATTCCAAGCCCTAACTTTAGTATATCAATATATCTTAAAGTGTCAAACCTTTTTGCTTCGAAATTAAGCTTGGGATCGGAGTCATAGACTCCATCCACGCCTTTCTTTGCAAGGAGTATTACTTCAGCCTCAATTTCAGCAGCTCTCAAAGCTGCGGTTGTATCTGTTGAAAAATATGGATTCCCAGTTCCTGCACCAAAAATTACTACTCTTCCCTTTTCCAAGTGCCTGATAGCTCTTCTTCTGATATAAGGTTCTGCAACCTGTCTCATCTCGATTGCAGATTGAACTCTCGTCACAACTCCCATATGTTCCAAAGCATCCTGAAGTGCAAGAGCATTCATCATGGTTCCTAACATACCCATGTAATCAGAAGTGGCCCTGTCCATCTCTTTTGAAGATCTGCCTCTCCAAAAATTCCCGCCGCCTACTACAATTGCAATCTCTACCCCCATGGATTGAAGCTTCTTGACTTGATCAGCAATGCTGCTTATGGTTTCCTGATCGATTCCAGTACCTTTCTCACCTGCCATTGCCTCTCCGCTAAGTTTAAGCACTACTCTCTTGTAAATGGGTTCCATATTTACACTCCTCAGATTTAATATTCCCCTTTATTCGATAAAAGGAGAACACAAGTGTTCTCCTTATTTATTATGCCTTGATTTGCTTTGCAACTTCTTCTGCAAAATTTTCTTCTTTTTTCTCGAGACCTTCTCCTACCTCGTATCTGACAAACCTTCTGATAACAAGATTTTCACCGATCTTTGATATTTTCTGAGCAAGAAGATCTTTTACCTTGACGCTTGGATCCTTTATAAATGCTTGATCAAGCAGACATACCTGCTCGAAGTATTTCTCCATTCTGCCCTCTACTATTTTTTCAGCTACGTGAGCAGGTTTGCCTTCATTCAACACCTTATTGGTCTGGATTTCTCTCTCATGAGCAATTTCCTGCTCAGTAAGCTGTTCTCTTGAAACAACCTGTGGATTGGTTGCTGCTACCTGCATTGCCATATCTTTAACGAATTCCTTGAATTCAGCATTTTTTGCAACGAAGTCAGTTTCGGAGTTTACCTCAATTATAACTCCGATCCTTCCACCATGAATATAAGCTTCTACTAAGCCTTCAGAAGCAATTCTTCCTGATTTTTTAGCCGCTGATGCGAGACCTTTTTCTCTTAAATAGTCTATTGCTTTATCTATATCTCCATTGGTTTGCTCCAAAGCCTTCTTGCAGTCCAGCATTCCAGCTCCGGTTTTTTCTCTAAGTTCTTTAACCAAAGATGCGCTAATGCTCATAATATCCCTCCTGTATTATTAAAATGGTAAGAGAAGTAGCCTAAGCTACGACTCTTACCTTATCCTTCTTAAGCCTCAGTTTTTTCTGTTTGCTCACCTTGCTTAGCCTCGATAACTGCATTAGCCATTGTCTCTGTCAAGAGCTTGACAGCACGAATAGCGTCATCGTTGCCAGGGATCACATAATCGATCTCGTCCGGGTCACAGTTTGTATCTACTATACCAATTACTGGGATTCCCAGTATGTGAGCTTCCTTAACTGCTATTTTTTCTTTTCTTGGGTCTACAACAAACAAAGCACTGGGAATTTTTTCCATAGTCTTTATTCCACCAAGGAACTTCTCGAGTCTTTCGGCTTCATGTCTCAGCTTGATAACTTCTTTCTTAGAAAGGACATCAAATGTTCCATCCTCTCCCATTTTCTCAAGCTCATGAAGTCTGTCGATTCTCTTTCTTATTGTCTTGTAGTTTGTAAGCATTCCACCTAACCATCTTTGATTGATGTAGTGCATTCCGCATCTTCTGGCTTCGTTTTCGATAGCCTCCTGTGCCTGCTTCTTAGTTCCTACAAAAAGTACCTCGCCACCATTCTCAACGATTTCTTTTATAATGTTGTAGGCTTCGTCTACCTTTTTGACTGTCTTTTGCAGGTCAATAATGTATATCCCATTTCTTTCAGTGAAGATATACTGCGCCATTTTCGGATTCCATCTTCTTGTTTGGTGCCCGAAATGTACGCCCGCTTCCAATAAACTTTTCATTGATACGACTGACATACTTTCACCTCCATGTTTTTTCCTCCACTTGTCTCATTTGTCAGTGGACTCCGTAGAGCAACCCCTTAGACATCGATCAAGTGTGTGTAATCACCATCAAAGATTATAGCACAGCTCCACTTGGATTACAACTTAATTCTTCTGTGTTTATCAAAAACAGAAACTCCGGAGGGAAGAAGATTCACCGAATACCCGGAGTTTGTTTATTGTCATTTTTTTTTGAGCTCGTCAATAAGCTTTTCATTAAGTATTTTAATGTGTGTCCCCTTCATGCCAAGCGATCTTGACTCGATTACACCGGCACTTTCAAATTTTCTCAACGCATTTACTATGACAGATCGTGTTATGCCTACTCTGTCAGCGATCTTGCTTGCTACCAGAAGACCCTCCATACCATCAAGTTCATTGAATATGTGCTCCATAGCTTCTTTTTCCGAGTATGACAAAGTACCAATAGCCATCTGCACAACTGATTTCTTCCTTGCATCTTCCTCAATTTCCTCTGTTGTAGCCCTGAGGATCTCCATACCTACAACAGTTGCACTGTATTCGCAAAGAATAAGATCTTCAACATCAAATTCCTTACCGAATCTTGCTACCACAAGTGTGCCGAGTCTTGAGCCACCGCTGTTAATGGGCACTATAGTAGAGATTTTGTCAGGATAATTGCATTCTGAAACCTGGTCAAACACACAGTCGGTTACTTCTTTGATATTCTCGCTGGTTTCTGTAACTTTCAACAATTCATCATTATATTTCTTAGGGAACCTACGTTCTTTGACAACTTCGGAATTGATTATATCACAGTCAAATCCCGCTGATAACGCATATCCGAGGACTCTTCCCTTCTTGCTTGCAATATAGACGTTAGCCTCCAAAATATCTGATAATATCTTACTGAGATCAATAAAAGATACTGGCTGTGAGCCATAGCTTTGCAGCGTCTTGTTCAAGCGTCTGGTTTTCTTTAATAAACTCTCCATAACATCCCTCCATATTATTATTAATGTATGACATAAACAATTCTGAATATTCACCATTTATTTATAACATACTATATCCAAAGAGAAATGTACAGCCATTTTTTGATTTTTTTAAATATTTCTACTATAACCGCATTCTTTATTTAAGCATCTAATTACAGCTTTATTTTTAAATCTCTTAATGACCATAGGTCCCTCGCATTGCGGACATTTTTCATCAACTGGTTCATCCCATGATACAAAATCACAGGCAGGGTATTTGTCACAACCATAAAATACTCTACCTTTTTTTGATCTTTTCTTAACTATCTCGCCACCGCATACAGGACATTTTACATTGATTTTTTCAACTATGGGTAGTGTATTTCTGCAATCAGGATATCCTGGGCAGGCAAGAAACTTCCCAAATCTTCCGTTTTTGATCACCATATTCCTGCCGCACTTTTCACAGATGACATCGCTTACTTCATCCTTGATTTCAATTTTATCAATTTCCCTCTCTGCAACGGACAGTTCCTTGCTGAACTCTGAATAAAATTCGCTGACGACCTTTTTCCACTCTACTTCACCTGAAGCTATTTCATCGAGGTGTTCTTCCAAACCGGCGGTAAACTCCTTATCCATAACATGCGAAAAATACTCCGTCAGAAGATCATTTACAAGGGTCCCCAGTTCAGTAGGATAGAAATATTTCTTTTCTAAACTTACGTAACCTCTTGAGAGTATAGTAGCAATTGTGGGTGCATAGGTGCTTGGCCTGCCTATTCCAAGTTCTTCCATAGTCTTGATTAATGTAGCTTCAGTATATCTTGATGGAGGTTGAGTGAAGTTTTGCTTTTTATCAAGCTTTATCAAGGAAAGAAGGTCATTCTCAACAAGCTCAGGAAGCCTCATATCCTTTATTTCCTCGTCAACAGTTGAGTATACCTTCAGAAATCCTGGAAACAAAAGCTTTGATCCATTAGATTTTAGAACATAGTCTCCATTTTGTATAGATACACTAACTGAATCATAGATTGCTTCCCTCATCTGAGAGCCGATAAATCTGTTCCATATGAGTCTATATAGTTTCAGCTGCTCTTTAGTAAGATTATTCTCAATTTCGTCTGGAGCCAAGCCTGGGTATGAAGGTCTAATGCCCTCGTGGGCATCCTGTGTCTCTTTTCTGGATTTGTTTGAATAACTCTTTCCACCATTGGAATATTCTTTTCCAAAAGTATTCGATACATAATCTTTGGCAGCGATCATTGCCTCACTAGAAACTCTGGTCGAATCGGTCCTCATATAAGTTATAAGCCCAGTGACGCCTTCTGTCTTCAGATCGATTCCCTCGTATAGCTGCTGAGCGATCATCATAGTCTTTTTGGCCGTGAAACCAAGTTTTTTGGAAGCATCCTGCTGCAGTGTACTTGTAGTGTACGGAGGATAAGGGCTTCGCTTCCTTTCACTCTTTTTGACAGAAGCTACAATGAATGTTCCCTTGCTCAGGGCGTCAACAATTTTATCAGCTTCTTCTTCAGATTGAATTTCAAGTTTTTTGTCTTTTCCTTCCTTCATTATTCCATAAAATGCTGCATCAAACTCTTGATCGTCCTTCTTGAGATTTGCATTTATTGTCCAGTACTCCTTAGGAATAAACTCTCCAATTTCAGATTCGCGGTCACAAATCAGCTTTACTGATACTGATTGTACTCTTCCTGCACTCAAACCTTTCTTAATTTTTTTCCACAATAGAGGACTGATTTTATAGCCGACCAGCCTATCGAGTATCCTTCTGGCCTGCTGTGCATCTATTAGATTTTTATCAAGAACTCTTGGAGATTTTATTGCCTGCTTTATTCTTTCCTTTGTAATTTCGTTAAATTCAACTCGAATGGGTGCATCATGATCCAAGCCCAATATGTGTGCTAAATGCCATGAGATAGCTTCACCTTCACGGTCAGGGTCAGTTGCAAGGTATACATTCTCAGAAGCTTTTGCTTCTTTCTTAAGATCCTTTATTAAAGATCCTTTACCTCTAATATTTATATAGTCGGGTTCAAAGTTGTTATCTATATCCACACCCAGTCTGCTTTTTGGCAGATCCCTAATGTGCCCGACAGAAGCAACCACCTTATATCCTCTACCTAAAATCTTGCTGATGGTTTTTGCTTTGGCAGGAGATTCCACTATCACCAAATTTTTCGCCATTTTATGCACCTCCAAGTGAGCAGACTATCGGAGTGTAAAAGTCCTGCTGCTCAGTTCCTTTATAGTTTCCTTCATTTCCAATATCATAAGTGTACCGAGGACGGTGGAGATATCCAAGCCAGTTCTTAGTGCTATGATATCACAGTGTAGTGGGCCTTCCTGCAATATCTTAAGTATTTTTTTCTCTGTTTCACTCAATGGTATTTTTTCATGCTCTTTAGCAAACGTTTTTCTGGAATTACTTCTTAACGCTGGTATCTCCTCGATTATATCCTCAGTAGTGAGAATAGGTTTCGCACCATCTTTTATAAGAAGATTAGTACCGCAGCTGTAAAGGCTGTTTATATTACCTGGTACAGCAAAGACTTCCTTCCCTTGGCTTGCTGCATAACTGGCGGTTATAAGCGAACCTGATTTCTCCTGTGCCTCGATTACTGCTATCCCAAGGCTCAACCCAGAGATGATCCTGTTCCTCATGGGAAAATGATAAGGAAGTGGCTGAGTCCCCAGTGGAAATTCACTGATAACAGCACCGCTTGATGAGATTTCTTCATATAGATACTTATTTTTCTGAGGATATACCACGTCTACTCCACAACCTAATACAGCTATGGTCCTGCCTCCAGCATCTAAAGCTGCCCTATGGGCATAAGTGTCTATTCCTGAAGCCATGCCACTAACTATTGTCGCTCCGATACCTGCCAGATCCCCTGAAATTTTTTCACATGCCCATTTGCCATAGGATGTCGCCTTTCTCGAGCCGACGATACCAATTGCAACGGCATCTTCCTTCTTTAAACTTCCTCTTACATAGAGTACCATAGGTCTGTCGTCGATTGATTTCAAAGCCTCAGGATAATCACTGTCGAAATCAGTCAGGATTTCAGCGCCTTTAATTCTAACCTTTTTCTCGTATTCAGTCAAACCCTTAATCGAATTTTTATCTATTATCTTGGCTATTTGAAGTTCCGAGAAAATCCCAGATGACCTTAAATCAACATCACTCATACTGTTAATTTCAGTAATATCCCCAAACCAATTGATAAATGAACAGATTCTGTCACTTGGAATCTGAAGCGTATTTAACCAAATCAAAGTAGATCTTTCGTCCATATTTCGAATCTACCCCCAATATTTTTTCTCAAGACCCCGGTAACCGATTGCTTCCAATAAATGGTTTTCCCTAATGCAGTCAGAAGAATCGAGGTCTGCGATAGTTCGAGCTACCTTAAGGATTCTGTTATAGGATCTTCCGCTTAACCTGTATTTATCAAAAGCCGTTCTCATAATCTCTTCACATGAGCTGTCTAATTTGCAATATTTTTTAATTTCTTTATTCCCCATATTTGCATTGCAAAATATTTTTACGTCTGCAAACCTTTCAGCTTGAATCTTTCGAGCATTTTCAACTGCTTTCTTCATTTCAGAAGAAGATCTGGCTTTCATTTCCATATTAAGATCATCGTATTTAACCGGCATTACCTCTATGTGAAGATCTATCCTGTCCAATAATGGATGGCTTATTTTCCCCAAGTATCGATCGATGCTACCCTGACTGCAACTACAGCTGTGCAGCGGATCACCTAAATATCCACAAGGGCAAGGGTTCATACTTGCCACAAACATAAATCTTGAAGGGTATGATAGTGAAGCATTCACCCTTGATATTTGAACAGATCCATCCTCCAGAGGCTGTCTGAGAACTTCAAGTACATTTTTCTGAAATTCTGGTAGCTCGTCGAAGAACAATACTCCATTATGTGCCAGTGAAACCTCCCCAGGCTTTGGTACTCTTCCACCTCCGATTATTGATACACCTGATGCAGAATGATGAGGAGCCCTAAAAGGTCTTTTCATTATAAGACCACCGGAAGTCAGGTAACCAGCCACACTGTAAATTTTGGTGACTTCTATTGCTTCCTCAAGCTCAAGATCAGGGAGAATTGTCGGAAGCCTTCTTGCTGCCATTGTTTTGCCTGATCCAGGAGGTCCAATTATCAAAAGATTATGAGCTCCGGCAGCAGAGACCTCCATAGCGCGTTTCATACCTTCCTGACCTTTAATATCAGCGAAATCAATGCTATCAGAATCGGCAAGTGAAGCATGACCAAGTCCTTCACTTTTATAAGGTTTAAGTTCGAGCTCTCCGTTTATGTAGCCACAGGCCTCCCAAAGATTTTCGACCGGAATTATCTCTACGTCCCCAATTATTGAACACTCTTCCCTATTTGCAAATGGAACGAGAAATCTTTTAAAACCCAGCTCTCTCATCGATATAACCATAGGCAATGCCCCTTCGATCCTGTTCAATGATCCATCAAGTGACAGCTCACCGATGAAAATGGTAGCTTCATAATCAAATTCCTTTAAAAAAGTAGCAGACCGCAGGATCCCAACTGCGATAGCCAGATCCATCTGCGAGCCATCCTTACGAAGGCTAGCAGGAGCAAGATTTATTGTTATCCTGCTCAATGGGAACTCATAACCGCTGTTTTTAACTGCAGCCCTTACTCTTTCCTTTGATTCTTTGATGGCAGCATCTGGAAGACCTACAATATTGAACATGGGTAGCCCTCGGGACAAATCCGCCTCAACCTCTACCAGATGTCCATTCAGTCCTTGTAATACGCAAGTGTTAACTTTGGAATACATATACATCTCTCCTTTGGCTGTAAGCTATAAGGAAAATGCATTCTCAAAATGATTGACTCTTACTTCCTCCATCGGATAGACTTCAATAACATCATACCTTACCTGCACATCAGACATTCTATTCTTCTGAAGATACATAAGAGATGCGTTTGCAATTTTCTTTTGCTTTCTGGAGTCGACTGATTCGAATGCATAACCGTAATTGGTACCCAATCTGGTTTTTACTTCTACAAAAACCAGGACGTCTTTGTCGTAGGCGATGATATCGACTTCCCCGATCCTATTCCGATAGTTGGTTTCGAGAATTACATATCCTTTGTCAGTCAAGTACTCAATGGCCAGAGATTCACCCATTCGGCCAGTATTTATGTGTCTGTTCATTTCTTACCTTCCATTATTTTTGATATGAAGCTTTTTCTATGTAATTCAGCAGGCCCAATCTCAAGCAATGCCTGGATATGCTTTGCAGTTCCATAGCCTTTGTTGCCTGCTATATCGTAGCCTGGATAAGCTTTATCCCAGGAAATACATAGACTGTCTCTGAAAACCTTTGCTACGATAGAGGCCGCTGATATGCCATGTACAATGTTGTCACCATCAATGATCCCTAACTGAGGTATGTCGGTTTGGATCCTCTCCGCATCTATGAGTACATAACTGGGGATTATGCGCTTACCATCCTTATTTGTCAAATTATCAAGCGCCTGTTTCATCGCCAGTCTCGTTGCTTCCTTAATATTAACCCGGTCAATGACAGCAGGTGTTATCCTGCCTAGTCCCACCGCAATTGAATCATGAAGGATATAGCCATTTAGCTTTTCTCTTTTAGAAGGGGATAGTTTTTTAGAATCTCTGACACCATCTATAGTATACCTTTGAGGCAGTATAATAGCACAGGCAACTACATCTCCGAATAGACAGCCCCTGCCCACTTCATCGATACATGCCACGAAGCGGTGTCCTTCATCATATAATCTTCTCTCAATTTCAAACACTTATAACACATCCTCAGGCTTTTCCAACGTTATTCTTCCAAGCAAACCTTTTCTGAACTCATCTAGAATCAATCTGGCTGTCTTCTCGTAATCTATGCCCCCGCCTTTGATAATGCATCCCCTTCTGCTTCCAATTGAATCCATTACCTGAAGGATTTCGGTATCTAAAATTGGAACCTGAAATCTATCCTGGATCAAATGCGGGTGCTCCTTACATAGCTTATGGAGAAGCTTTAGAGCCAGGGTTTCGGTATCAAGGATCTCATCCTTGATTGCTCCTGTATACGCTAAATTTAGCCCAACCTCCGGGTCCTCGAATTTTGGCCACAGTATTCCCGGTGTATCCAGTAACTCTATACCTCCTTTGGTTTTGATCCATTGAGTTGTCTTTGTTATTCCGGGTCTATTACCTGTTTTCGCTCCTTTTCTCTTTGCGAGACTATTGATAAGCGTTGATTTGCCAACATTAGGGATACCCAGTATCATCGCCCGTATAGGCTGATTTATTATGCCTTTGGCTGCATTGTTCACTCTCTTCTCTGCCATTATATTTCTTGCGAGATCAACAAGCTGATCCAGCCCTTTGCCACTCAGTGAGTTTAACAGCACAGAAGTGATACCCTTTTCATTAAAATATGACTGCCACTGTCTGTTCCCGTCCGGATTAGAAAGATCAGCCTTATTAAGTATAATTATTCTCGGCTTCCTGCCTACAAGCTCATCTATTATTGGATTCCTGCTGCTGAAGGGGATCCTGGCATCCAGGAGCTCAAAAACAATATCGATCATGACCAGGCTTTTCTGTATTGACTCCTTGGTTTTTTTCATATGACCTGGGTACCAGTTTATATTCATGTCCATTTTTTACACCTACTTAAATATGAAAATTGGGACTGAAACAGTCCCATTAATAAAATCTCTTCTCTTTGACCTTAGCAGATTTGCCCAATCTGTCTCTTAGGTAGTATAGTTTAGCTCTTCTGACTTTACCCTTCCTGATTACGACTATTTTTTCAACTCTTGGTGAATGCATAGGGAAAGTTCTCTCGACTCCAACTCCGTAGGAAATCCTTCTTACTGTAAAGGTCTTTCTTGCACTGCCTCCTTGAATTTTGATGACAGTACCTTCAAAAACCTGAATTCTTTCTCTTGTTCCCTCAACTACCTTGTAGTGAACCTGTACGTTGTCGCCTACAGCAAACTCAGGAAGATCATTTCTCAATTGTTCAGCTTCCAGCATTTTGATTATATCCATTATTTAGTATCCTCCCTTCTATCTAAACGTTCTTGCAGCATTTGCAGAGGACCGTTCTTAGTAAATACCTTTTGTATTATAGCATAGCGTTCTGATTTAGACAACTATCTTTTACCCAGTCTGTCCAGCAATATCCAGAGCTCATCCAGGTCGCTATTGCCTTCTTTTAACCTGCTTATAAGATCTGGTCTCTTTACTATAGTAGTTTTTAACGAACTGAGCTTTCTCCACAACGATATTTTCTCATGGTCTCCACTCAATAATACTCCTGGGACCTTCATACCCATAAATACTCTGGGACGTGTGTACTGAGGATACTCCAGCAGTCCATTGTAATGGGATTCGATCTGGTAGGATTCGTCCGATGCCAACACACCGGGAAGTAATCTTGCAATTGAGTCTATTAACACCATGGCAGGTATCTCACCACCTGTAAGAACATAATCTCCTATAGATATCTCCTCATCAACAAAGCTCTCAATTACCCTGCAGTCTATTCCTTCATAATGTCCAGCCAACAGTATAAGATGATCTTCTGATGAAAGCTCGACCACCTTCTCCTGTGTTAACGGAACTCCCTGAGGAGACAAGTAAATGATTCTGCTATTTGGACTTCTTACTGACAATATAGACGAATATACAGGCTCTGGTTTGATGACCATGCCCTTGCCTCCACCATAAGGGTAGTCGTCCACCCTTCCGTGTTTATCATCAGAGAAATCTCTTATATTTACGGCTGAAACCTCAAGTTTTTTTTCGGATATTGCCCTACCTACGATGCTATAGCTTTTCAACACGTCGAATAATTCAGGGAACAATGTCAAAACATCGATTTTCATTCAATCATTCCTTCTATTGGATCCACCTGGATCCTTTTATCGGCTATACTGACCGACACTATAAACCTCTCAACTGCAGGTATAAGATATTCCATACCATTGCCGCCGTCGATAACATAAACATCGTTAGCTGCTCCCTGAAGAACATCCTTTATCGTTCCAAGCTTTCTTTCAGTCATGTCATAAACCTCACACCCTATAAGATCTGATATGAAGTATCTTCCTTCAGGCAATTTGATTCTGTCATCATCTAAGACATAGATATACTGTCCCTTGAATCGAAGTATTTTATTTATATCCTCCAAACCTTTAAGCCTCATAAGGACCATTCCCTTGTGGATCCTTGGTTCTTCAGGCAATACCTCTTCCTTGATCTCTCCGATGTAAGCCTTCTTAAGAGAGAAGAACCTATCCGGGTCGTCAGTCAGAGGAAATATCTTAATATCTCCCTTTACGCCATGAGAATTAGTGATTTTGCCAATGGCGGTATATCCCATTTCTTTCACCTGTCCGGTAAGGCATAACTACTGCAATATTTCAACGACAACTCTCTTGTTGTCTTTGATCGCGGCAGCTTTAACAACAGTTCTTATCGCTTTGGCGATCCGTCCCTGCTTTCCAATTATCTTACCCATGTCCGCAGGTGCAACCTTGATCTCGATTATTATGGATTGAGAGCCTTCCACTTCATTTACACTGACCATGTCAGGATTGTCTACCAGTGACTTTGCAATAAACTCTACCAATTCACCCATAGTGTGCACCTCCAGGATTATTTTTCAGTTGCTTCCTCTGCCTTGTTGTACAATCCACTATCCTTGAAGAGCTTTTCAACTGTCTCAGTAGGTTTTGCACCGTTCTTAAGCCATTTTTCAGCCTTCTCACTGTCAACCTTTATAGTCTTAGGTTCGGTAAGCGGATTGTAGTAGCCAATTTCCTCAATGAATCTCCCGTCTCTTGGTGATCTTGAATCTGCAACTACGATTCTATAGAAAGGATTCTTCTTTGCACCCATTCTCTTAAGTCTGATTTTAACTGCCATTAATTTCACCTCCTGTAATTTGATATCTATTTAGAAAAAGGGGAATCCTATTTTCCCTTTCTTCTTCGGACCTTTGCTCATTTCTGAGAATTTTTTCATCATTTTCTTAGTTTCTTTAAATTGTTTTAATAATCTATTCACATCTGATACGGTTGTTCCGCTTCCAGCAGCTATTCTCTTTCTTCTGCTGCTGTCGATAACATCCGGATTGTCTCTTTCTCTTTTAGTCATGGACTTTATGATTGCTTCTGTCTTTATCAGATCCTTAGGATTGAGGTCAAGTCCTTTAAGAGCTTTAGAATTCATCCCCGGGATCATACCCAAAAGCTCATCCAAAGGTCCCATTTTCTTCATTTGCTCCAACTGGTCCAGAAAGTCGTCAAAGGTGAACTGAGCTGTCCTCATTTTCTTCTCAAGTTCAATTGCCTTTTTCTCGTCGATACCAGCCTGCGCCTTTTCTATCAGGCTAAGCACATCGCCCATTCCTAAAATTCTCGATGCCATTCTGTCAGGGTGGAAAGGCTCAAGTTGATCTGCTTTTTCTCCCATGCCTACGAATTTAATTGGCTTATTTGTTACAGCCCTGATTGAAAGTGCTGCACCGCCTCTTGCATCTCCATCAAGCTTTGTAAGGACGACTCCAGTTATTCCAAGTCTTTCATTAAAGCTCTCAGCTACATTTACTGCATCCTGGCCTGTCATAGCATCCAAAACGAGTAGTGTCTCCTTTGGCTTTACAGTAGCCTTGATATTAACAATTTCTTCCATCAATTCCTCATCGATGTGAAGCCTTCCAGCAGTATCTACGATTATTACGTCGTTTCCATGCTTTTTGCCATGCTCAAGTGCAGCCTTTGCAATGTCTACAGGGTTATTCTTGTCTCCCATCGAGAAAACAGGTACGCTTACTTTTTCACCTACCACTTCAAGCTGCTTAATTGCAGCTGGCCTATAAACGTCGCACGCAACAAGCAATGGTCTTTTGCCTTGCTTTTTGAGCAGACCTGCAAGTTTTCCAGTGGTTGTAGTTTTACCAGCTCCCTGGAGACCACACATAAGGATCACAGTAGGAGGAGAAGAAGCAAACTCAAGCTTTTCTTCTTTTTCTCCCATTAAAGCCGTCAACTCGTCATTAACTATCTTGACTACCTGCTGACCCGGAGTAAGACTCTCCATTACTTCTGCACCAAGAGCCCTTTCCTTTATCCTCTTTATAAAATCTTTAACTACCTTAAAGTTAACGTCTGCCTCAAGGAGTGCTAATCGGACCTCTCGAAGAGCAGCATCAAGATCTTTTTCATTTATCTTACCCTTGCCCTTGAGCTTACCAAGAGCATTTTGCAGCTTTTCAGATAAGCTTTCAAACACCAATTTTGAACCCTCCTGCCATATTTAGGATGATACTCCTTAGATAAGTATTTTAGAGATCCTCTCCTCTATACCTATGGCTTTATCCATTATTTCCTTGTTTGCCCCATTTTTCCCAATTTCATAAATTTCAGCAGCTATTTTTCTTATATCACGTATAGTGTCCTGGCTGGAATAAAATTTATCCACAAGACCAAGCTCGTTTTCAAAGGAATAGAGCTTTTCTTCAGAGCGTTTTATGGTATCAAAGACACTTTGTCTGCTAATTCGCAGCTCCTCACCGATTTCTGAAAGTGAAAAATCATTAAGATAGTATAGTTCCATTATCTGATATTGCTTTTCACTGAGTAGTTTACCATAGAAATCAAGCAGTATACCTATTTTAACCAACTTGTCCATTCTATCACCAACCAAAAGTACTGTCAAGTAAATTCCTTGACAGTACTATTCTATTCTATGCACATTGAGTTGTCAAGCTTTTCCAGATTATTCAAACATAGCCTCAACGAAAGAGTCAACTGAGAAAGGCTGAAGATCTTCGATGCTCTCTCCTACACCTATTAGCTTAATTGGGAGTGCAAGTTCTGTTTGAAGTGCAATGGCTACTCCACCTTTAGCGGTACCATCGAGCTTTGTGAGGGCAACTCCAGTAATTTGTGCTACCTCTTTAAACACTTTGGCCTGGTTGATTGCATTCTGACCAGTTGTCGCATCCAAAACCAAGAGTATTTCTTTGGTTGCCTCGGGATATTCCCTCTCAATTATCCTGAAAATCTTTCCGAGCTCGTTCATTAAGTTTGATTTATTATGAAGCCTACCTGCTGTATCACAAATCAATATATCAGACTTTCGAGCTTTGGCTGCTTGTATGCCGTCAAAAATAACTGCTGCAGGATCTGAACCTTCAGTGTGGGCAACTATGTCAACACCTGCCCTTTTACTCCATTCCTCCAACTGTTCTATAGCAGCAGCTCTGAATGTGTCACCAGCTGCTATAAGAACCTTCTTGCCGCTCTGCTTGAACCCGTAAGCCAGTTTCCCAATAGTCGTTGTTTTTCCTACTCCATTTACCCCTACCACCAATAAAACAGACGGATGGGGCTCAAGATGAAGATCATTTTCTTGTACAGATTCAACCATCAATTTCTTGATCTCATCCTTTAGTAAGTTCCTAACCTGCTGACTTTCTGTTGCCTTTTCCTCTCTCACTCTTACTTTAAGTCTTTCTATTATTTTGACTGATGGACCTACTCCAGCATCTGTAGATACCAAAATATCCTCAAGATCCTCAAAAAGCTCATCCTCAATACCCTTGTAGCCAGTGAAAATGTCTTCAAGTTTATTGCTCATTTCCTTTCTCGTCTTTGAAAGACCTATCCTCAGTTTGTCCAGATATCCTTGATTTTGAACCTTATCCTCAATTATATTCCCCTTATCCTTTTTAAACCAATTAAACATAGCTACCTCCTATCCAGCCTCGCTGTAATCCTTAAGTCTAAGCGAAATAAGTCTGCTAACTCCTTCTTCCTCCATAGTAACCCCGTAAAGTATATCCGCTATCTCCATTGTTGTTTTTCTGTGGGTTATTAAAACAAACTGAGTATCATCATCAAAGGTTTTAAGATAGTTTGTGTACCTGCTTATATTTGCCTCATCGAGAGCTGCATCTATTTCATCAAGGATACAGAAGGGCGATGGCTTGGTCTTAAGGATTGCGAACAATAAGGCAACAGCTGTGAGTGATTTCTCACCACCAGATAAAAGCATTAAACTTTGAAGTTTCTTACCGGGAGGTTGGGCCATTATCTCGATTCCTGAGGTGAGAATATCTTCTCCTCCCTCCAACTCCAATCTCGCCTTTCCGCCATTGAACAGAATGGAGAAGGTATGCTGAAATTTCTCATTTATTTCGTCAAAGGATTTCTTAAATTGGTGCCTCATTTTCTTCTCCATGTCTCTGATAACCAATTGGATATCCTCACGAGCTGAATTCAAGTCATTCAATTGTGCAGTTAGGAACTGGAATCTTTCGACAGAATTCTTATAATCTTCTATCGCACCTATATTCACATTTCCTAGTTCCTTTATCCTTGATCTAAGCTCCTTAATGGTATTTTGCTCTTCCCGCACATTTTCAATTGAAATATTGAAGGCTAAAACTGCATCAATATCCAGATCGTAGTCTGTTTGCATTCTTTCAGTCATTGACTCAATTTGGATGTCAAATCTTGATCTGTCCATGTCAAGCTTGTCAATTTCCCTATCTACCTTTGCAAGTCTCTGAGCAAGTATTCTGTTCCTTTCCTGAAGCTCATAAAAGGAATCCATTAACTTGTCCTTAGATTGCAGTAGTTGTTCAAGCTCTCCAGCATCCTTGATATCCTCTTCCTGACCGTTAGATATTATAAGCTTCAGGTTTTCAATCTCGTTTCGGTTCGCTATGATCTGGTTTTCTATGGAACGCAATTCATTCTTCTTGTTTTCTAAAGAAATTCGGGTATCTTTTTCGCTTATATCAAATTGACTGATTTGTGACTCTAATGTAAATGAGCTGTTTTCTAGAATGTTGATATTAAGTCTAATATCAGTGATTTCATTAATTAATTTTTCCAAATCGCCACGAAGTGCGATCAGATTTTCTTCATTGGCTCTCGAAATATTTATTTTTTTCTCAAGGGACATAGAAGCCTCTGATAGTTCTGTATTTAATTTATCCAAACTATTTTTTAGATTACTCAACTCATGCTGTAGCGCTTTAAGCTCGTTTGTTTTCTTATCCAATTCGGCATTGAGCCGTTCAATATCAAGGTCAGTCAAATCGAAAAGTTTCTCACAGTCCAGTATCTCGCTATGCTGATTTTTATTTTCCTCTTGAATTTCGTTGATTTTGTTGTTAAGGTGTTTGATAATTCTATTCTCGGCTTCAAGGGTTTTCCTTAAAGATGACAATTCAAGAATCAAATTTGCAGTTTCAACTTTGATGGTCTCTATTGCTTGTTTTCTGCTAAGAATCGAAGTAGCTCTTGAATTGGTGCTCCCTCCAGTCAGACTCCCGCCTGGATTTATTACATCTCCATCCAAAGTTACTATCTTGCTCTTATACGAAAATCTCTTAGAGTATTCAATTGCGCTATCAATACAGTCGAATATCAAGGTCCTGCCAAGGAGTTGAATGAATATTTCCTTTAATTGACTGTCGCAATCGATTAGGCTGCTTGCGACACCTATGTATCCCTTAGATGATAATATATTGTTGTCAACAACTAACCTGCTTCCCTTTATTGAGCTGACTGGCATGAATGTTGCTCTTCCCTTATTGGAATCCTTCAAATAGCCAATAAATCTTTTGGCAGTTTCTTCATTATTTACCACAATGTTTTGTAAATTGCTCCCCAAGGCAATCTCAATTGCTTTAAGATATCGCTCCTCAACATTAAATAAATCTGCTACCAATCCCACATAGCCATTAGCAAATTCTTTGTCTTCATTTGCCTTAATTGCTATAGCCTTAACACTTCCGTAATAACCCTCAAAATCCTTTTCCATAGCCTCATAGAGTTTTAAGGTCGCAGTAAGGTTGTTTAGAGTCTTGTCCTTATCGTAAATGTTCTCCTCTAAAACACTTGTTGACTTGCAACGCGAGGAAAGCTCTTTCTCTTCCTTGGCCAGCAGGTCCAAGCCGTATCTCAATTTTTGTCTGAACCTATCAAGTTCACGTCCAAGTCTATTTTTTGAATCGATTTTATCGTTGATATCACTTTGGATAATGCTTATTTCTTCCTGGAGCTGAGTCATCCTCCTTTTAATATTCTCAGTAAATGATATTGTAGTTCCTGCTTCACTTTTAAGAGAAAATATTCGTGTCTGGTGATCCATTATTTCATTACGTAAAGTATTGGATAGAGAATCCAGTCTCTCTATTTCCTTAGTTAACTCAGATTTTTTGCTTTCAAATATATTCCAAGCATCCTTAAGTTGGTTTATTTGCTTCTGCAGGTTTAATAGTTCTATTCTCGATGTTTCGAGGTAACTTCCTCCATCTGAAAAAGATGTCTCCAGATCATAGATTTCGCGATTATACCTGTCGATTTCTTTCTGTAGATAGGTTTCCTTCTCCTGGAGTAGCTTGATGTTGTTCTTAATGCTTTCATTTCGTTGAAAGCTCTCAAGTTTCAGTGCCCTTTTATCCTCTATGGCCTTTTCAGCATTATCAAGACTCCCCTTTATGTTACCAAATGAAGCTGCAATCGATTCTATTTCGTTTTCCAGAAGATTTTTTTCTTCAATAAGCTCAGATTCCTTGACATCCAGTTTTTCAGATGCAGACCTTATTCTCTTTATTTCTCTTGAAGCCATAGCAACGTCAAGATCGCGAAGTTGGCTGAATAATCGTTGAAATTCACTCGCTTTCTCGGCTTCCTCTTTAAGCTGATCCTTTTGATTTTTTATCTCGTGGAGAAGATCTCCTATTCTGGTAAGATTGACTTCTGTCTTCTCTAGTTTTCTCAGCGCTTCTTGTTTCCTGGTTTTGAACTTGATTATTCCGGCGGCTTCCTCAAATATATTTCTTCTGTCTTCAGGCTTGTTGGACAATATTTCGTCGATCTTCCCCTGACCAATGATCGAATAGCCTTCCTTGCCTACGCCTGTATCCATAAAAAGCTCCCGCACATCCTTCAAACGACAGGCATTTTTGTTTATATAGTACTCACTCTCTCCGGATCTGAACATCCTTCGTGTAACCGCAACTTCCCCGTACTCTACTGGGATCTTCCCGGAGCTATTATCGAAGGTAATAGTTACCTCAGAGAAACCAAGGGCTCTTCGTTTCTCAGTCCCAGAAAAAATAACATCCTCCATTTTGATACCTCTTAAGCTCTTGACGCTTTGCTCTCCAAGAACCCATCTAATAGCGTCAGCGATATTGCTCTTCCCGCTTCCATTTGGGCCGACGATCGCGGTCACCTTGCTGTTAAACTCGACTTCGGTTTTTTCCGCAAAGGATTTAAATCCCTGGATATCAACTTTCTTCAGATACAAATCCAACACCTCATTCCTCTTTGGAGGATATAGTTCAAACAATAAGGTCTCCTATTGGAAACCTTATCCTATATTGCTGGCTTCTTCAATCTTTAATGCTTTCAGATCTATCTCATTGATAAATTCATCAGTTTCCAATCTTATTATATTATCAGGTAAATCTTCTTCGATAATTTTTAGTCTGGTTGTATTTAAAAGCTTAGCAATAGAGTCTTTATTAGCGCCTTTTTGACCGGATACGATAGAGCTATACCCTATTGGACAAAATATAGTCCAAGTCTTACCTGAAGGAAGTGTCCCTGTATCAATTGCTTTAGTCAGTAGCTTATATAAAAGTCTGGATTCAACCAGCTGACGGATCGAGGGGTGGAAAGGTCCCCCAATTACATCTTTTCCTGCCTGAATGTTGTCAGTAGGCTGCAGACCAATCCTTATAACTTTAGTATCCGATGCTTCAGCCAGTATAAGGATATCGCATGCAGTTTCGACAGCCTCCTCTAAGCTTTGAGGTTTATATAAACCTTCTAAATACATTTTCTCAAGACTGGTCCCTTTTATTACAAGAGTTGGGTAAATCCTTATAAAGTCAGGCTTAAGGGATATTATCTTCTTAGCGCTCTCAAGACTTTTCTCAGAGGTATCCCCAGGTAATCCAGTCATAAGCTGTAATCCCAGGTTAAATCCCATATCTTTGATCATCCTTGAAGATATAAAGACATCTTCATCGGAATGACCTCTTTCGCTCAGTTTCAGGACAACAGGGTCCATTGATTGCACGCCAAGCTCGATAGTATCTACGAGATTTTCTTTAAGCATAGTAAGAATAACATGATCTATAGCATCAGGTCGTGTGGATAGCCTTATTCCATTGATTTTTCCTTCTTCTTTATACCTCCTGGGTATTCCGAGAAGCCTCTTCTGAGTTTCAAAGTCTATGGCAGTGAAGCTGCCTCCATAGAATGCCACTTCGATAAAAGAATCTTTCTTAAATGTGGCCAAATATTCGTATATTATAGTTTCAACCTGTGATTCTGTGACATCTGTCTCAAAGCCGGTAATTTTATTCTGATTACAGAAGACACAGTCATGGGGACATCCATAATGAGGTACAAATATTGGTATTATGTAATGTCTAATCATAATCTTCACCCATCAGGATAAGAGCCTCTTTCGCAGATAGTTGTTCAGCTTCCTTTTTGTTTCTTCCAAATCCCGAGCCAATAACATCAGACCCAAGAAATACGTCAACATAAAATATTTTATTGTGATCTGGCCCCTCTTCCCTAACTACTGCATAACTCAGCTTTTCTTTAGTTATTTTTTGAAGTTTCTCCTGAAGCTGCGTCTTATAATCGATGAATAAATTTCCTTTTGCTACAGCTCTTACAATATCAGTTTCAAACCTTGTAACTAAGAATCTCTTTACTGTATCGTAGTCACTGTCAAGAAATACCGCTCCTGCAATGGCTTCACTGGCATCCGCCAGTATTGAATCTCTACTTCGTCCGCCAGTGGCTTCTTCTCCCTTCCCCAGCAGAAGGAATTCTCCCAATTTTATTTTTCTTGCAGCTAAAGCCAAGGAAGATTCGCATACAACCTTGGCTCTAATTTTAGTCAGTTCTCCCTCCGGATAGAATGGATATTTATTGTAAAGATATTCGCTTACGACGAGATTGATTACTGTATCACCTAAGAATTCAAGCCTTTGATTGCTTTTACTGGGGTGGAGGCCGTTTTCATTGGCATAAGAACTATGGGTCAATGCAGTTTCCAATAGTTCGATATCCTTGAAAACGTATTCCAGATTTTCCTGCAACTTATTAAGCCTTGAAGACAACGTTCCATCCATACCCCATCACCTCATCGATTACTGTATGTTTCTTTTTATATATTCCTTGGCGTCACCAACGGTTTTTATATTTTCAACTTCCTCATCCTCAACCTCTAAACCAAACTCATCCTCAAGTGCCATGATAAGTTCTACAAGATCCAGAGAATCGGCATTCAGATCATCCTTGAAAGAAGTCTCAAGTGAAATGGTATCCTCTTCCACATTAAACTGTTCAGCTATTAGTTTGATTATTCTCTCTGTCAGCATTATTTTCCTCCATTTTTTTAATATTGTTTTCAATAAGTGTAATAACATCATTTTCGATAAACTTTTTCAATTGTCCAATACCATTCATAAAAGCATACCAGTCAGAGCTGCCATGAGCCTTTACCACAGGCATTTTAGTACCCAACAACGGTGCTCCTCCGTACTCTCTGTAGTCAAGTCTCTTTTTCATTTCCTTGAGTTGATTCCGTAAAAGAAGTGCACCCAGTTTTGATTTGGTATCAGCAGTAAAGGAATCTTTCAACAATTGAAAAATTGAAGAGGCCATTCCTTCCGTTAGCTTCAATGCGATATTCCCCACAAACCCGTCACAAACCATGACATCTGCTATACCATATGGCATATCTCTACCCTCAATATTTCCAATAAAGTTCAGTTCAGTATTCTGAAGAAGATTGTATGTCTCCTTGGTCAGTTGATTTCCTTTAGCGCTTTCTGTGCCTACATTTATCAAGCCAACTTTCGGGTTTGTGATCATAAGTACTTGCTCCATATATGCAGAACCCATAATAGCAAACTGTTTCAGGTACTCTGGTTTTGAATCAACATTTGCCCCAGCATCGACAAGGATAGATACTCCCTTCAATGTTGGATAAAGTGTTGTAAGAGCAGCTCTGTCTATGCCTTCGATCCTTTTGACAATAAACAACCCCCCTGCAAGTAAAGCACCAGTATTTCCTGCAGAAATGAATCCATCTCCCTCACCATCCGCAAGCGCTTTCAAACCTACAACCATTGAACTGTTCTTTTTTTTTCGAATAGCTATGGCAGGGTCCTCATCATTAGTTATAATATCGGGAGCATTAAGAATCTCTATGCTGCCAGCTGGATATACATGCTTTTCCAATTCCTTGATAAGTGCCTCTGCTGGTCCTGTCAATGTAATATTTATCCCATATTTTGATACCGCTTCCACCGAAGCCTTTACAGTTGATATAGGAGCGTGATCTCCTCCCATTCCATCTACTATAATTCTCATAACGCCCTCCACTGTTTAGAAGTAGAAATCATAGATACATTTTATCACATAAAAAAAAGATAGTGAAGCTAATCACTATCCTTTACCTCTTACTCGACTACAATAACTTGTCTGCTCTTGTAATAGCCACAGCTTCTGCAAACTCTATGGGGTTGTTTAGGCTCATGACATTGTGGACATTCAACAACTGTAGTTCTATTTAGTCTATAGGAAGAGGCTCTTCTCTTGTCTCTTCTCTGCTTAGAAGTTTTCCTTTTTGGTACCGCCATCTAAAACACCTCCTTAATCATTTAGCGAAAGTTCCCTTAGCTTTTCAAATCTCAAATCTCCGGTATTGCCTCCACAGCCACAGTCGCCCTCGTTTAGATTCTTTCCGCACTTTGGACACAAACCTTTGCAGCCTTCACTGCAGATAAATTTCATTGGCAGGGAACTAACTATTTGATCCCAAATGTACTCATCGAGGTCCAATTGATCATCTTTAAGGCTTAATACCTCGTCAGAATACTCACCCTCATCAATGTTCCCCTTTTTTTCAGTTAGTCCTCCTGATGCTTTAAACTCTATGGTTTTATTTACAAGCTTCAGACAACGGTCACATTCGGCTTCATAACCATAGTTACCTTCGACATTGATTAAATATTCCCCGTCAACCTTGTAAATGTCTACCTTTAAAATAATTGGATATTTTACAGGGTATTCGTATTTGTTTGGCATAGCATTCTCATCAAGTTCAAGGGAAATTGAGTGAGCTGCTTCGTCACCATGAAGGAAGCCAGATAAATCAACAAGCATCTATGTCACCTCTTAGACTAACACTACCATTATATATACGTCAAATGGCTTTGTCAACAATTATCTGTTGCTTAGCAACTCAAGTGTATCTCTTGCAATCATTAGCTCTTCATTTGTTGGAATGACCATTATAGTAGCACTTGCAAGATTTCTGCTTACAATTGCTTCTTGGCCTCTTGTGTTGTTTAACTCTTTATCGATCATGATATTCATACACTCAAGACCTTCACATACCATTTCTCTTATCAGACCTGAATTTTCTCCAATCCCAGCGGTGAATACAAGAACATCTATTCTGCACATTTGAGCTGCATATGCAGCTATGTACTTGGTAACTCTGTTGGTAAATACTTTCAATGCCAGCTCAGCTCTTTTATTGCCTTCCTCAGCTGCGATCTCAAGATCTCTGAAGTCACTACTAATACCAGATATTCCAAGAACTCCTGATTTCTTGTTAAGCATATCATTTACTTCCTCAAATGACAGTCCTTCCTTATCCATTATAAATGGAATAATCGCAGGATCAATATCACCTGATCTTGTACCCATTGCTAACCCCTCAAGAGGTGTGAAACCCATTGAAGTGTCGATTGATTTTCCACCCTGAACTGCAGTTACACTTGAACCGTTTCCAAGGTGGCATGTGACTATATTGAGATCCTTTATATCCTTTCCAAGAATCTCTGCTGCCCTCATAGAAACATATTTGTGTGAAGTTCCGTGGAACCCATATCTTCTGATCTTGTATTTCTCATAGTATTCATAGGGGATCGCATAAATATAATTTTCAGCTGGAATAGTTTGATGGAATGCAGTGTCAAAAACTCCTACCATTGGTACGTTGGGCATAAGTTCCTTGCAAGCCTCTATGCCCATTATGTTTGGTGGATTGTGAAGAGGTGCCAGCTCTATATTTCTGTTCAAAGCATCCATGACGGCATCATCAATAATCACTGAGGATGCAAAATCTTCTCCTCCATGAACTACTCTGTGCCCAACAGCACTGATTTCATCCATTGAAGCTACAGCACCATGATTCTTGTCAACTATTGCTGCAAGAACAAGTTCAAGAGCTCTCTTGTGATCCTTCATTGGTTCTTCAATGGTTACTCTTTCCTTGCCTGTAGTATCATGCTTTATCCTGGAACCCTCTATCCCTATCCTTTCAACAAGACCTTTTGCAAGAACTTCTTCTCCATTCATATCTATCAATTGATACTTTAAAGAAGAGCTGCCACAATTGATTACTAAAATTTTCATCTGGTGACCTCCTTAGGTTTTTTTCTATATCAATATTATATTATATCTGTTAAAAAATCAACAGATTAAATAGGAGTTAGGTAAAACTGAATCTCATAATACTCTGTTTGCTTAAGTATTTTATTGATGGTATCATATTGACATAAGATAATCAGGAGGCAATTATGAGAACTGTAGGACTAATAACTGAATACAATCCTTTTCATATGGGTCATAGACTTCACCTAATGGAATCTCTCAGACTTAGCGGTGCAGATAGATCCGTTTGTATTATGAGTGGTTCCTTCGTCCAAAGGGGCGAACCTGCAATAGTCGATAAATGGACAAGGGCTAAAATGGCTATTGATTCCGGAGTTGATTTAGTGCTGGAGCTGCCATTTGTGTTTTCAACTCAATCAGCTGAAATTTTTTCATATGGTGCTGTCAGACTTCTTGATGCTACTAATTCAGTGAGCCATTTGGCATTTGGAAGCGAAGAAGGTAAAGCAGACGTTCTCGAACCAATTGCAAAATTATTAGTTTCTGAATCTGAAGAATTCTCAGCCATTTTAAAAAAGAATCTTTCATCTGGTTTATCCTTTTCTTCCGCAAGAAGCCTTTCTGTATCAGAAATCCTTGGTAAAATGGGTCATGATCAAAGGCTCATACAAGACACTATTTCCAAACCAAATAATATACTAGGGATCGAGTATCTGAAAGCCTTAATAAAGCTGAAATCACCCATAAGACCAGTTACTTTTATGAGGACAGGCCATGGCTATAAGGATACTTCAACAAATTTGGGTATTGCTTCCGCAACTGCTATAAGACAGTTGCTCTTAAATAATGATTTTTCTAAGGTAGAAGAGCTTCTTCCGGAATTTAGCTATAGCTTGATAGTAAAATTCATCTCAGAGTATAAAACATTTAACTATTTGGATAACTATTCTGAGATCATAAAATATGTCCTGAGACTAAAGTCATCTGAAGAGCTTTCTTTATATATGGATATGGAAACAGGACTGGAAAATAGACTTAAAAGAATATCCTCAGAAGTAAAAACAGCTGAAAATTTAGTACAGAGAACTACTACCAAGAGATACCCGGGAACACGAATCAGGAGACTTCTGGTCCATATATTGACAGATTTAAAAGCAGACTTAATAAAGCAAGCATTAAATAATAAACCGGAATATGTTCGTGTGTTGGCAAGCAACTATAATGGTTTCGAAATCATAAATGAGATCAAGAAAAATTCAGATTTGAAGATCATAACAAAGTTCTCTGATGCTTTCTCCAGTTTATCAGAAACATCTAAAGCTATGCTGGAAAAAGAGGTTTTGGCAACAGACTTGTACTATTTTGGGCTAAGAGGTTCAACACATCCCTTCGGGAAGGATTATCTTGTATCTCCATATGTTTTAAGTAAGTAGTCAAGATTTTCGATTTTATTCCCTGGTATCCAAAATAAAAAAACAAAGCCATACATGGCTGGCTTTGTCTGCTACTCCCTGACCCTAAGTTCTCTACGATTCTCATTAAGTACTTGTATTATATCTTTAAATTTTTCCTGTGTGTCATAAAGAAGCTCATCAGCATATTCAAGAGCCCCATTTCTTATTTCTTCAGCACTAAGCTCTGCTCTGCGAATTATCTCCTCAGCTCTTTCCTTTGCTTGTCTCACGATTTCCTCGTTGTCGACAAGCTCTTCCAGCTTTGTCTCTGCTTCATTTAGCATAGAACTTGCACTTTTTTGAGCTTCATCAAGTATCCTTTGTCTTTCCTCCTTGATCCATGAAGCTTGCTTTATCTCATCAGGAAGCTTTATCCTTATTTCCTTGATTATATCCAACAGCTCATCACGGTTTACCATTACTCTGCTTGTAAGTGGCACTGATGTTCCGGCTTCAATTATGTCTTCAATTTCGTCGATCAGATTAAGTAAATCCATTAACGAGTACCTCCTTTGAATTTTTCTATCAGCGCAGCTTCTACTATTTCAGGTACAAAGCAGGATATTTCACCTTTGAATGAAGCTATCTCCTTTACTACACTTGAGCTTAAAAATGATACCTTTGATGAAGACACCATGAATATAGTTTCCAGCTGAGGATAGAGCTTTCTATTTACAAGAGCCATTTGCATCTCATATTCAAAATCTGATACTGCCCTGAGACCCCTTACAATTGTGCTGCAATTCTTTCTCTTAGCATATTCTGTCAGCAAACCGGAGAAGGAGTCAATCTGGATATTTTTCAAATGCAAGGTAGATTCTTTTATCAGCTCTATTCTCTCATCTACCGTAAATATACTGTTCTTCTTATTGTTGTTCAAAACAGAAATTATGACCTCATCAAATTTTTCAGAACATCTGGTAATAATATCCAAATGACCATTGGTCACTGGGTCAAAGCTGCCAGGGTAGATTACCTTCATTACTGCACCTCTTCCGGTTTATAATATGTCATCAGCTTGCTTCCATAGCTTCTTTCATCAAATTTCATGATATCACCATAAGAATCCTTTAGTGTCAGCCTCTTATCATGCTCCACTATGGCCAGACCATTCTCCTTCAATAATCCACTATCAGATATTAATTGCAGGACCTCATGAAAAAGCTCTGTCTGATTATATGGAGGGTCAATATAAATATAATCGAACTTCGTCTCTTTTGCTGCAAATCTTTGAATAGCCACCCTGGCATCAAGAACGATTATTTCACTCTTGTCTAGGTATTTTGTGTGCTCCAGGTTTTTTTTAATTACAGATATACTTTCTGCACCTCTGTCAACAAAGTATGTAAAAGAAGCTCCTCTGCTCAAGAATTCAATACCGATACCTCCTGTCCCTGCAAACAGGTCAAGAATAACAGCGCCGGATGATATTGGTGATATTATATTAAAAAGTGATTCTTTGACCCTATCTTCGGTTGGTCGGACATCTCTTCCCTTGGGTGCAATAAGTCTATGCCCTTTTCTTTCTCCTGAAATCACTCTCAACTCGACTCACACTTCCTTTAGATTATATTATCACAGTCAATTGCTTATTTAAACCTAATTGAGGATAATTTCCTCCTGAAGTTTCCTGAAAATGTCTTGAATATATGCCTTAATTAAAGCATTTTCTTCACTCAGAAGCTCAGGATCCTGACTTATTATCTGAATAGCATCTTCTTGGGCTGTTTTAAGCACATCCATGTCCTTAAGCAAATTTGCTGCTTTCAATTGTGGCAGGCCGTGCTGCTTTGTTCCAAAGAATTCACCTGGACCTCGAAGTTCAAGGTCCTTCTCAGATATTTTAAACCCATCTGAGGTAGATTGAAGTATCCTCATTCTTTCGCGGGCAGTTGAATTACTGCTGTCGTTAATAAGTATACAGTAGGATTTGTACTTTCCTCTTCCTATCCTTCCCCTTAGCTGGTGAAGCTGAGCAAGTCCAAATCTTTCAGCATTCAGGATCAGCATTATGTTAGCATTTGGAACGTTTACGCCAACCTCTATAACTGTTGTGGAAACAAGGATATCCATTTCACCTGTCTTAAATGATCTCATAGATGCTTCTTTTTCAGCCTGGCCCATCCTTCCATGTATCAAACCAATGTTGAAATCGGGAAAAATATCAGAAGTTAAACGTTCATAGGTTTTCTCAGCAGACAACAAGTCCTGCTTCTCCTGCTCTTCGATAAGCGGGCAGACAACATATGCCTGTCTACCTTCAATTATTTGTTTTCTTATAAATGAAAATATCCTATCCTCCATATCTGAGCCAACAGCATAGGTTTCAATCAGTTTCCTGCCGGGTGGAAGTTCATCAATGATTGATATATCAAGATCTCCATACAGGATAAGTGCAAGCGTCCTGGGTATCGGTGTGGCAGTCATTATCAGCATATCAGGCAAATCGCCCTTGTCCGATAGATCTATCCTTTGTCTTACTCCAAACCTGTGCTGTTCATCAGTAATTGCAAGGCCCAGACGTTTAAACTTTACAGAATCCTGGATTAGAGCGTGTGTACCTATGACTATATCTACTTCGCCATTAGATATTTGATTCAAAATCGATTCCCTTGATTTCAAACTCATGCTGCCCTTTAATAAGCCTATTTTTATGGGCATGTTTTTCAACAAATCTTTTAATGTTTCAAAATGCTGATCAGCCAATATTTCTGTTGGAGCCATCATCGTTGCCTGGTATCCATTTAGAACTGCCAATACCATTGCCGCAGCACTTACAACAGTCTTTCCAGAGCCTACATCTCCCTGCACCAGTCTATTCATTCGCTTATTGGATGTCATATCACTTATGATTTCCTGAATTACTCTTATCTGTGCAGCAGTGAGTTTATATGGCAAATCAATTATAAATTTTTCAAGGCCTCTCACATTCTTGAATTTAATACCCTCGAGCTCTGCTCCACCCTTATTTTTAAACCATAATAAGCCTATTTGAAGCAATAGAAGCTCCTCATATGCAAGTGCCCTCCGTGATATCTCTGCATGGTTCAAATTCTTTGGGAAATGTATCCCAATCAAGGAATCTAATTTAGAAGGCAATTTTCTCTTAATACTATATGTTTTAGGCACAACTGATTTGATATCGTCATTGATCTCACTTAGAGCTTGAGCAACAATTTTCTTCATTTCATTATTGCTGATTCCATCTGTTAGAGGATATATGGGTGTAACTGATCCTACGTGGTCAGGACTCCACAGTTTAAAATCAGGATTCTGGATTTGGACCTGGTATCGGTTGAAAGAAAGTTTCCCATATACTATATAAACCTGACCTGGTGAGAATGTCTTTTTAAGATAATCCTGATTAAACCAAACCATTACTGCTTCACCGGTACTATCCCTGACGGGTACCTGAAGTATCGATAAACCTCTTCTTGGCCTTGACACAGTTGGGCTCCCTGTTACTTCAAGCACAAAGCTTTGTTTTTCACCGATAACCCCCTCTTGAATCTTGATGGTTTTAGTTCGATCTTCATATGCTCTAGGGAGGTGAAAAAGTAAGTCACCTAAAGTCATTATCCCCATTTTTCTAAATATCGACGCCTTTTTTGGACCTACTCCCTTAAGATATTGTATTTGTGTGTCAAATTTGTTCACGATTTCACCTCTCCTGTAAGATGAAGAACCCTGCCTTAAGGCAGGGTTACTCGATTGCAAAAATGTAGTAATACAGCGGCTGGTCTCCGTGAATCACCTCAATGTCAATATCAGGATATGATTCGGTCAGTAAATCTGCCAGCTCATTAGCTGTTTCCTCGCTAATATCGTCTCCATACATTAAAGTTATTATGGACTTATCTTCATCCATTAGCTTATCTATTAGTTTTTTGGATACTTCGTTAATATCGGTACCCGCCGACAAAATATCCTTGTCAGACAGACCGATAATATCTCCTTTGGATATCTCTGTGCCATTAAACTCAGTATCTCTAACCGCAAAGGTTACCTGGCCGGTAATAACATTTTTAATGGCTTCAGACATAATATCCACATTGTATTCAGGGTCTTTTTCAGGGTCCATCGCCAGTAAGGCTGCAATCCCTTGAGGAATGGTTTTAGTAGGTATTACGATAATACTTCTATCACTAAGAGTTTTTGCTTGCTGGGCTGCCAGTATAATATTACTGTTATTGGGGAGTATTATTACATGATCCCCATTTGTCTTATCTATGGCAGAAATAATATCCTCTGTACTTGGGTTCATAGTCTGTCCACCTGGTACTAAAACATCGACATTGAGATCCTTAAATAATCTGTCAATACCCTCACCAACAGAGATAGCAATAACGGAATATTTCTGTTTTTCAATTGTCTTTTCAATATTCTGACCAACTTCAGGATTATCTCTTATTAAGTTTAACTCGTCTTTCAACAAAACCTCTTCATGCTGATATCTCATATTGTCTATCTTAATATCACTTAATTCACCTATTAGCAGAGCTTTTTCAAGCACTTGCCCGGGATTGTTGGTGTGGACATGAACTTTGATCAAGCCCTCTCCACCAACTACCAGAAGTGAATCACCAAAAATTGCAAGCTCATCTCTGAAAGACTCAGCGTCACCGTTTATGGTATTTATCATAAACTCTGTGCAATACCCGAATTTTATATCATCGGTCTCAATATACTCTCTTCTCTTAGGTGCTTCCTTGATAGGTGATATTTTATCTATTCGAGGTACTGTTACTACCGTCTCCCCTTTCAGGGCTTGCAGAGCACCCAAAAAGATATAAATCAGACCTTTTCCTCCAGCATCCACAACTCCCGCCTGCTTAAGAACAGGCAGCATGTCCGGAGTCTTTTTCAAAACATCATTTCCGTGTTTAATTACCTCTTCCATGAGATCAGCCAAATCCTCGTGGAGATCATATATCTCCATGGCTCTCTCACCACATTCTCTTGCCACTGTGAGAATAGTTCCCTCAGTGGGCTTCATAACTGCTTTATAGGCGGTGTCGGCAGCTCTTTTTAATGCCTCTGCCATTATTCTTGAATCAATCTTTTCATTTTCACCTATACCGCTAGCTAAACCTCTAAACAATTGCGACAGAATAACACCAGAATTACCTCTTGCTCCCATTAGTGAACCCTGACTGGCAGCCAAAGCAACCTTGGATGCGTTATTCTCATCTACTTGTAGTCCCTGCTTTAAAGCAGACTTAATTGTTAAAAGCATATTGGTTCCAGTGTCTCCATCCGGCACTGGAAAGACATTCAGGGAGTTAACCTCTTCCTTATTTTCTTCCAGCATCAGAGCTGCGCTTTCAAGCATGATTTTTAGCAAATTCCCATCTATTGATGTTGTTTTCAAGTGTTGTACCTCCCCGATTACTTATCTATTCGTATGCCTTGAACATATACATTTACCTTGTCTACTTTAAGGCCGGTAAAGTTTTCGATGTTGAATTTTACTTTGTCTATGATATTTTTGCATACGACAGATATTTTTATCCCATATTCCAGGATAACATACATATCAACAGTTACAAGATTGTCCCGAATATATACCTTAATTCCTTTTGTAAGGGACTCAGTCTTTAGTAGTTCAAACAAACCATCCTTTGCATTCTTTGCAGCCATTCCAACGATGCCATAGCTCTCCATTGCAGACATTCCAGCCAGTGAGGCGAATACACTGTCATCTATGATCAAGCTGCCATATTCTGACTTGGTTCTTACAGGCATTTTCATCCCCTCCAATGATAATAGTTGCTATCCACATTATTTTACAATATAATAATACAAAGTTCAACTAATTAAGCATTTGAGTGCCAAAATTGGGTTGCAATTTTATATCCAGATGTGTTAAAATGTAATATGTTGCAGAGAAATGATTATTATTATTCAATATTCTCTATGGTTGTTAAGGAGGTGTTTTCATGGCTAGGATATGTGAGGTTTGTGGGAAAAGCAAAGCATTCGGAAATAAGGTAACCTTCTCAAATAAAAAGAGTTCAAGGTCCTGGGCTCCAAACATAAGAAGAGTTAAGGCAGTCGTTAATGGTTCAACAAAGAGAATCAATGTCTGCACAAGATGTCTAAGATCAGGTTATGTTCAAAGAGCAATTTAGTTTGAGTAAAAAAGAATGAAAAGCTTACAATGCGATATTGCAATGTAAGCTTTTTTTATTTAGTCACGTGCTTTAATAATAAGAGCTTCCCCTTTATGGCAGATTACGGTCCCTTCGTTCTTCACTATATAATTGCTTACTCCTAGGCTGCTTCCCATAATCAAGCATTTATGATCAAGAGGATAATGAAAACCCTTAAGGCTGATTTCCGCTCCGATATCTGAAATGGGCAGAACTGAGATATAGGTTCCCTCATTCTTCATGCTCACAGCATTTACTCCTCGAATATAGGTCACACTATTATACTCATCTATAATGGTCCCATTTAGTCCCAGATCGTAAATATACCTCAAACTAAATATATTTGACAGCGTATGGTCAAGCCTATAGCCAGTACCTCCCAAGATAGTTATATCATCAACATTCAATTCATTAAGAACATCGATTGCCAGTTCAGTGTCCGTCTTGTCTTTTTCTACAGGATGGCGAACGACACTGGTGATACTTATATCGATCTCAGCAAGCAATGACTTGTCTACCGAATCAAAGTCACCGACAAGATAGTCGGGTTTTACATCTACTGCATTAAGATGCTTTAGTCCACTGTCAGCAGCAACCACAATATCAAAATCAGGGATTATCTCTTTTAATTTTTCAATACTGATACAATTACCACCAGCTATTATGATACCTTTCATATAATCAACCTACCTCATCAATTTTTGGATCGGCTTCCAAATTATCATTAGTACGATGATTGATATCAACAATTCAGGTACTAAATACGATGCATTGTACACTATAGAGTATATCCAGGGATTCTGATCGCCAGCATACTCAGCGAAGTATACTACTCCTGATAACACATGCGACAGCATCCTTCCAATTATTGCTATTGCGACGCCAAGGACTATAATTGGATACTTGATTTGTGCTTTGTCTCTACTCATAATATATACTAGTCCAGCGAGACCAAGTGCGCCATAAGCCAGTGGATAATCCAGCAAGAATTGAAGCGGATGTACGAAATAAGGCTTTAGAACGAAGTCCAGCAGCCCATAGGATGCACCTACAGCCAATCCTGGTAAAATTCCCCATCTCATCGAGAACAGCAGAATGGGTATCATGCTCCCTGCAGTTACACTTCCTCCATTTGGTGCCTGATAAATCTTAACGTAGCTTAATAATGCAGATAGCGCTATCATCATACCGCCTTCTGCCAGCATTAAGGTTTTGCTTCTTTTTTTGTCCACTTTCATCCTCCCTTTCTGCAACAGCAAAAGAGCTATAAAAAACTCACCACTTGGAGTGATGAGTATATTTTTTATATACACTTCCCTCCGCTAGAATTACCTAGTTCAGGTCATAAGGGTCGGGATTTCTCCACTCTCAGCTAACGCTCCCCCAGTGCTGTTGATATTTATTTATTTATTCGTACTACCATTATACCACTATTTATGAAAATTTCAATCAATCAATTATTAAAACAGTTCCTTGAATAGCTTTGTCATTTGTTCAGGGTCTCCATGAGAGAATATATCTGATCCTACAACGAGCAAATCTGCTCCAGCCTGCATCACAAGCCTTGCATTATCCAGCTTAATGCCACCATCAACCTCCAATACTATCTCCCTGCCAGAATCATCAATAATCTTCCTGACCTTTCTTATTTTATCTGTTACGGCATTAATGTAGCTTTGCCCACCAAATCCAGGATTTACAGACATAAGTAGTATGAGATCTATATCTTCCAAAATGTAATCCAGGATTTGAAGGGGTGTTGCAGGATTTAATGATACGCCAGCCTTTAAGCCCGCATTTCGAATTTGCTGCAATGTTCGATGCAAGTGAATGGTGGCTTCTGCGTGAACGGTAATAATATCAGAGCCTGCATTGACAAAATCGTCTATAAACCTCTCAGGTCTGTCTACCATAAGGTGTACATCAAATGGCAGCTTGGTTATCTTTCTTAGCTTCGATACTACGGGTGCTCCAAAGGTAATGTTAGGTACGTAGATACCATCCATGACATCGAGATGGATATAGTCAGCTCCACCATTCTCGACGCTCTTTATCTCGTCTCCTAGCCTTGAAAAATCAGCTGATAGAATAGATGGTGCAATCAAAGGCATATCAGTATTTCCTCCTCTTTCTTAGTTCGTCCAGTATAGCAAGGTAATTTTTGTATCTGTCTTCTCCAATTAATCTCTTAGATACTGCTTCCTTAACACCGCAGCCAGGCTCGCTGTCGTGAAGACAGCTTAAAAATCTGCAATCTGCAGCAAACTTCCCAAATTCTCTGTAATAATCACGAAGATCCTCAGGCTTTTCTACAAAATCCAGGGACAATGAGCTGAAGCCGGGAGTATCCAAAACATAGGAATCATTGCCAAGAGACAGTAGTTCAACATGTCTTGTGGTATGTCGGCCTCTTGCAGTTTTTCTGCTGATTTGACTGGTCTGAAGCTTAAGGGACGGATCGATAGCATTTAAAAGGGATGATTTTCCAGAGCCTGAGGCACCTGCAAACACGCTGGTATGTCCCTTAAGGTGCTCCTTTAACAAATCCACTCCATCACCTGACTTAGTGCTGGTCAATATGGATACAAATCCAGCGTCTTCATACATTGCTTTTAGGTCACACGCTCTTTCAAAATCAACATCGCTTTTATTTATGCAAAATACAATACTCAAATCCTGTTCCTCAGCCATAATGACCATCTTGTCAACCAGCCATAGATTTGGTTCGGGATCTCTTGTGCTTAAAACTATTATCGCCTGATCCACATTTGCGACAGGAGGCCTGAGAAGCTCTGATTTTCTTTCTAAAATCTCTTCGACGTATCCTGTGCCAGAATCGCTGTCCATCCTTATTTTTACTCTATCGCCGACCAAAGGTTTTAGGTTTTGCTCCCGAAAAAGACCCCTTGCCCGGCATTCAATAATTTCATCATTAGAAATGACATAGTAAAAACCACCTATACTTTTGATGATTCTACCCTCTCTCATAGTTAGGACTCTTTTAATCTTGTATATTGATAAATATCGTCATAATATACATCAAACTCGGCACCAGGAGTCCCTGAAACAGTCACTTGGAACGCCCCGTCCTCCTGCTTGTGAATGGCTGAGTAGACCATAGTCGTGATCCCATCCTGTCTTCTATATATAACTACATTGGTCTCATCCCTGTCCTCAAAAGGTCTTAGAACAAATGAAAAGCTTGTCTCCTCCTGAACTGGAGGTGAAGTCGGATCCTCCGGATTTTCAGCAGGATCAGGTATTGTCGTATCCGGACCTGAGCTGACATACAAGTCGACGGCAGTGTTTGTCTCAAGAGGAGTTCCCGGCTCATATGACTGCCAAAAGACCTCATTCGCAGGCACTGTATTATTTGCCTCGTATTTGACCTCTCCTACCACAAGTCCTAGCCCGACTATTTCATTCATTGCTTGACTAATACTAAGCCCTTTAAGCTGGATCATAATGACCTCTGTAGTCTCCTGACCTTTGCTTACGACTACTCCTATCCTTGTATTTGGTTCGACTTCTGTCCAGGCTTCAATTTCCTGACTAATGACAACATCCAAAGGTATATCCTCTGAAAATTCGTATGAAACGTCGATCCTCAGATTTGCCTTATTAACAAGATCCTCGGCTTCAATCAAGGTTCGATTCATAAGAAGTGGAACTGATACAAGGTTAGTTCCGCTACTAATGGTAACTCCAACTGGATAGCCAGCCTTTATTCTGACACCCTCGTCAACGTTCTGGTCTATGACTACTCCTGCAGGATACTGTGAATTGCTGATTCTGTTTATCACGTTAAGCTGAAAACCATATTCTTCAGCAATTGCCTTGGCCTCATCCTCAGTACTACCCACTAGATTGGGCATAATTGATTCCTCAGACGAACCCAGCGCCTCCTTCAGTCTAGTGTAGCCTGCAAAAATGGATGTTACCAGTATAAATGCAGCAAGAACGGCGGCTGCGATAACCATCATTTTATTCTTCTTTTCCTGTTTTTTTGAACTTCTTCTAGGCTTGAAAGCTTCATTCATCTCCTCAGATATAGCATCAGTATCGATAGCAGGTATAACCCTGGTCATTTCAGTAGTATCTCCCAATTCTCCTGCAATATTGGGAATATCAGAGCCATTCGCCTTTAATGCTCTTAATAACTCGTCGGTGGTTTGATATCTGTCGCTTTGTCTCTTCCTTGAGCACTTCATGACAATATTACTCAAACTGACAGGTATTGCAGGATCCAACGAAACCGGAGGCGTCATTTCTTCCTGGACATGCTTCAATGCTACTCCAATGGGGGTATCCCCATTAAAAGGAACCTTACCAGTCAGCATCTCGTACATTACTATTCCAAGGGAATATATGTCGGATTTTTCATCAGTATATCCACCTCTTGCCTGTTCAGGAGAAAAGTAATGCACTGATCCAAGGACACTTGAGGTAGTGGTTATAGTTGATGAGGTAACAGCCCTAGCTATCCCAAAGTCAGTTACCTTTACTCTATTGTCCTCGGTTATCATTATGTTGTGCGGCTTAATATCTCTATGGATGATGTGGTTCTTATGTGCATGAGAAATTGCTTCGGCGATTTGAATAGAGTAGCTTAAAGTTTCATCAGTCGACAGCTTACCCTTTTCATTGATCACTTCCTTGAGTGTTTTCCCCTTGATATACTCCATAACAATGTAGTGAATCTTATCATTACCAGACTCTTCAGATCCGACATCATAAATGTTTAATATATTTGGATGAGAAAGGCTTGCTGCTGCTTGTGACTCTCGTCTGAACTTCCTTATAAAATCATCATCGTTATTGAATTCTTCCTTCAAAACCTTTATAGCAACAAATCTATCCAGTAGATGGCATTTCGCCTTATAGACTATGGCCATACCTCCAGAGCCAATCTTCTCAACTATTTCATATCTGTTTCCCAATATCTTTCCTATCATTATTTCACCCTCTATCAAATTCGTATGGCTATTATGGTGATATTATCCGTTCCGCCATTATCCTTCGCCAGTTCAATTGCCATATTACATGCCTTCTGAAGGTCATCTCTGTCTGCAAAAATACTCAAAAGTTCAATATCTCCAACCATATTTGACAGGCCGTCACTGCATAATATTATAATATCATCTTTTGCAGGCTTTAATATAAGCGTATCCACCTCTATATCCTCACTAGTGCCTACAGCCCTGGTTATGACATTTCGTTGAGGATGATTGACCGCATCCTGTCTGGTTATTTTACCTTCTCGGATCAATTGATTGACCAGCGAATGATCCTCTGTCAATTGAGCAATACCACCATCTCTGAGTATGTATGCCCTGCTGTCTCCAACGTGTCCAATAATAATTTTGTTTTTAAATGCAAAAGCCATAGTAACTGTGGTTCCCATACCAGAACAATCCGGGTCTTCACTGGAACGGCTGAATATAGCTTCATTAGCAATTGAAATCGATTCAACTACTGCATTTTGAGCCTTCACCTCACTGGTCAATGTTTGCTTTACGCGGTCAAGATATGCTGCAATAGAATCTACCGCCATACTGCTTGCCAATTCACCTGCTTTGTGTCCGCCCATTCCATCAGCAATAATATATAGCCTTAAAGATGGATCATTTGAAATGAACAAGCTATCCTGATTAGCCGTTCTAACTACTCCAATATCAGATGCCGCACCTACAAACATTTAACCACCTCATCACTTATTATGTTCAATGAAACTTCTTCTTAATTGTCCGCATGAAGCACTAATATCGCTTCCCATTTCCCTGCGGATGGTAGTAGGTATACCAAATTCAAGAAGCTTTCTTTGAAAAGACAATACCCCTTTTTTTTCGGGTCTTCCCTTATTGTATTCCTTAATAGGATTCAATGGAATGAGATTGACGTGGCAAAGCATACCCTTCATTAGTCTTGCCATCTCCCGTACATCCTCTTCTCTATCATTTTCATTTTCAATCAATGTATATTCAAAGGTTATTCTTCTGCCTGTTTTTTCCGAGTAATATTTTAAAGCCTTCAACAGTTCCCCCAACTTGTATCTTTTTGCTATTGGCATAATCTCTGCTCTTTTCTCATCGAAAGGTGAGTGAAGTGATATTGACAAGGTGATCGGTATATCTTTAGCCGCAAGTTCATATATACCTGGTACAACTCCACAAGTTGAAAGTGTAATATTTCTAAGACTTATGTTTCTGCCTTTATCATGATTGATTATATCAAAAAACCTGTCCACATTGCAAAGGTTGTCGAGGGGCTCACCACTGCCCATCAAGACAATATTAGAAATCCTTATATTCAGGTCTTCCTCTGCCAGATAAAGCTGATTCAGCAGCTCTCCTGCAGTTAGATTTCTTACAAGCCCTTCCTTTGTCGAGGCGCAAAAACTACAACCCATCCTGCAGCCTACTTGCGTCGATATACATAGTGAGTATCCATGCTCATATTTCATAACAACACTTTCTATTATGTTGCCGTCATCAAGCAAGTATAGGAGCTTAACAGTTGAATCCTGCTCAGAACTGAATTTTTTAAAAATCTTCATATCAGATATAAAATAGTTTTCTTTTAGCTTTCCTCTAAGATCTAAAGGTATCTGCTTTAGCTCGGCTATATCTCTTCCATTATGTTGATGGATAAATCTGAATATCTGCTCAGCTCTATATGCTTTTTCTCCAAGCTCTTCCATTAATTCCTTTATCTCATTTATTTTCATTGAGTTTAATTCCATTAAAATCCCTGCTCTCCAAAGTTTAGATAATCTTCATCCTTCTCTTACCATCTTAGCCATAAAGAACCCATCCGTACCATGAATATTGGGATAAAGCTCCAAATAACCACTATTTTTTGTTGCTGATATTTTTACTCCGTTTGCAAGCTCAATTGGCAATAATCGAAAATCAGTATTTTCCCTCAGAAAATTAGTGACAACATCAAGATTTTCTTGTCTATTGATAGTACACGTGCTATATACAAGTATTCCTCCTGGCTTAATATAACTTGAAGCCGTCTTAAGGATACTTGTCTGGAGTCTTGAAAGCTCTATTAGCTCCTCACTGGTACGCGTCCACTTGATATCCGGTTTTCTCCTTATCAGACCGAGTCCAGAGCATGGTGCATCAACCAGACAATAATCTACTTTGTATTTTAACTTGTCATCGGGTTCTGTGGCATCCCATATTTCAGATTTTATAGATTTTATCCCCAATCGCAAGGACAGTTCCTCAATAAGCTTAAGCTTATGAGGATAAATATCCCTTGCTATGATCGTTCCTTTATCGCCAATCCACTGGGCAATATGAGTTGACTTACCACCTGGGGCACTGCACACATCCAGAATTAATGAGTATTTTTGAGGATTCAGCACTTCTGTAACCAGCATACTTGCTTCATCCTGGATCGTAAAAAGACCGTCATTATACGCACTCAGTCTTGTCATAGACCTGGGATTCTTAATGATTACACAGTCTTTAGAATATTTTCCAGGCTCTGTTTCATATCCCTCGGCTTCAAGTATAGATATTAGGTCAGTGGTATCGATTTTCAGACTATTGTTTCTTATTGTGAATGGTGGAACAGAATTATTAGCTTTTAACAGGTCCTTTGTAAATTCCAGCCCATACTGGATTCTCCATAAATCAACTAAATAATCAGGATGAGAGTACCTTATCCCAAGTTCACTTTCTTGAGACATATACCCTTCGCTCTTGAAATAATCTTTTTTCGAGGAAACCCCTCTAAGAAGTGCATTCACAAATCCTGTAGTCCCTCTATGGCCATACTTCTTGGCAAGATTCACAGCTTCATTAACTATTGCACTCTCAGGTACGGTGTCCATAAACAAGAGCTGATATATAGCTGTTCTTAGAATAATGAGAATTATTGGATGGATCCTTCTGATCTTGACACTGGACGATTCTTTGACTATTTCGTCTATCAATCTCTGATTTTCCAGAACACCGTAAACTAACTCCCTGACAAAGCCTGAATCCTTTCTTTCACTTTTATCTTCTAAAGCTTTTTTTACGGCAAGGGTCGAATAAGCACCTTCGTTCTGTATTCTATTCAATATTTTTATTGCAAGCTCTCTTCCCGATTCCATATCGATGCCTCCATTAAAAAAGAGGGAAGATTCCCCTCTTATCTTTTTCTGTTAAATATTGCAAGTAACCTTAAAAGCTCTGCAAGGGCTACAATAGTAGCTGCAACATATGTTAAAGCGGCGGCATTCAGAACTTTTTTTGAACCTCTTGCACTTTCTTCATCAATAATTCCAGCCTCAAGCTGTTCAAGTGCTCTTTTACTAGCATTAAACTCAACAGGAAGCGTTACTATCTGGAACAAAACCACTCCAAGGAACAAAGCTATTCCTATGTCAATAAAGAATGGGCTTATGATCATTCCAATAAAAATGAATACCCATACAAGTCTGGACCCAAAACTTGCTACAGGAGCCAGAGCGCTCCTCAAGGATAGAGGGAAGTAGCTGTTTGCGTGCTGTATAGCATGTCCAACCTCATGGGCTGCCACACTAACTGCTGCAATACTGCTTCCTCCATATACATTTTGCGAAAGCCTTACGACTTCAGTCCTTGGATCATAGTGATCGGTTAGACTTCCAGCGACAGTTTCAACTCTGACATTATACAGTCCATTCTTGTCAAGGATGAACCTTGCGACCTGAGATCCTGTAAGGCCTGTCTGACTTGGTACTTGAAGATATTTTGAAAATGTGCTCTTGATTTTCATCTGAGCATACATCGAAAAGAAAAGAGCCGGTAGGACCAGCATAAACCAAGTATTGTCATAAAATCCTGTATACATAATATCCATCTCCTCTATAAAACGTAGCCTTCCTCGATTTTATTCCCTAACAAAAATGCAGAGACTTCCACAGGCTTCTTATTTGGGAATTGTAATTCTTTAATTATAACAAACCCATCTCCAGCTGCCACCTTTATCCCATCTTTATCTGCCTTGACGATAGTGCCAGGTGGAATATTATGATTTTGCTTTATCGAATCAGCCTTCAGAATTCTTACCTTTTCACCCTTGTAGAATGAAAATGCGTTCGGCCATGGGATCAAACCTCTAATCATGTTCCTTATATTATCAGAAGGCTTACTCCAATCAATCCTGCCTGTATTTTTATACAACATAGGAGCGTAGCTGCTTTCCCCATGATCCTGTGGTACATATGAGGCTTCTCCGTTAATAATATCATCTATAGCTCTAACTATAAGTTCTGCACCAAGGACAGATAGTCTGTCATGCAACTCTTCAGCAGTATCTTCATCGTCAATCTGAGTCTCAGCCATTAAAACAATCGGACCGGTGTCAAGGCCCTTTTCCATTTTCATTATTGTTACACCTGAAATGCTCTCACCGTTTATGACAGCCCAATTTATTGGAGCTGCTCCTCGATACCTGGGAAGAATGGAAGCATGTATATTCAAGCAATCATATTTAGGAATTTTTAACAGCTCCTCTTTAAGTATCTGCCCGTATGCTGCCACAATAATGAAGTCAGGGTCAATGGACCTTAGCATATCGATAGTTTCTGCATCATTTACATTTTCAGGCTGGTGGACCGTTAATCCCAGATCAATAGCCACTTCCTTGACAGGTGTCGGTTGAAGTTTGTTCCCTCTTCCTTTGGGCTTATCCATCTGGCTTATCACTAAAGGTATTTGAAATCCCCTATCAAAAATCGCCCTCAGGGCAGGCACTGCGAATGCCGGGGTACCCATATAAACTATCTTCATTCCTCATCATCCTCTTGAGCTTCATTGTATATATCAGTTGCCAGATCAGTATATAGTATGCCATCCAGGTGGTCTATCTCATGACAAAATACTCTCGCCAAATATCCAGTCGGCTCCATTACAAGGTGGTCTCCATCCTCATTCATAAACGTAACTTTTATTCTTTCGGGTCTCTCTACAGTCCCTCGCATTTGTGGAACGGAAAGACAGCCCTCAATATCTTTTATTGCTCCGTCTTTTTCAACAATTATTGGATTGATTGCCTTAATTGGTTTTTCACCCACATCTATTACTATGACTCTCTTTAAAACTCCTACCTGAGGAGCTGCCAATCCAATCCCATTAGCTGCACGCATTGTTTCTACCATATCCTCTAACAACTCAAGTAACCTTTTATCGATTTTTTCTACATCTCTGGATCTTTTCCGAAGGATTGGATCTCCTTCAACTCTTATTTGTCTAAGCGCCATTCTTATCCTCCTACAAAATACTTACAGGGTCAAGATCGATACTGACCTTTATGTCATTCTGACGTATTCTTTCCTTATCTTCAATGAATACCCTATCAAGAGCATCAGCTACCTGTTTTTGGATATTGTAACCAAACTTTAACACTATTTGATATCTATGATTTCCGTTTATTTTCTCCAGTGGAGCAGGATGCGGACCCAGTATCTCAACTTCATTATTATCACCTATGACCCCCTTAAGTAACAGGTGCCACTTTTCGACTGCGAATTTGACTCTATTATTGTCTTTCCCGAATACAGTTATAACTCCCATCCTTAAAAATGGAGGGTACTGCAACGCCTTTCGAAGCTTTATTTCCTCATCATAAAAACCCTTATAATCACTGTTCCTGGAGAATTGAATGCTATAGTGCTCAGGATTATAAGTCTGTAATACGACTTTCCCTACCCATTCCCCTCTTCCAGCTCTTCCGGCTACCTGAGTCGTGAGCTGAAAGGTTCTCTCTGGAGATCTAAAATCAGGAAGATTTAGGGTTATATCCGCAGCAATAATCCCAACGACTGTTACATTTGGGAAATCCAAACCCTTAGATATCATTTGAGTACCTATCAGTATATCTATTTCTCCCTGCTTCATCGATGTCAGTATTCGTTCATAGTCAACTTTGTTTCTTACTGCATCACTGTCCATACGCACTATTACTTTCCCAGGGAACATTTTATTAAGCATTTCCTCGACTTTTTCCGTTCCTATACCGAACCCCCTTATATAGCTGCTTCCACAAATGGGACATAATATCGGAATAGGTTTTGTACTTCCACAATAGTGACACCTTAGTCGACTGTTGCTTTTGTGATAAGTCATGCTAACCTCGCAGGAATCACATTTGGAAACATAACCGCAGGAACGACAGACAATAGAACCAGAGTAACCTCTACGGTTCAGGAATATTATTATCTGCCTTCCGTCTCCCAATGCTGCTTTCATTTCCTCGTAAAGTAGCCTGCTGACTATAGACCTGTTTCCTTCTGACAGCTCCTTTCGCATGTCAACAACCTGTATTTCGGGGAGCTGCATCGGTGTAGCTCTGGTGTTTATCTCCAACAGTTTAAGATCACCTTTTAAAGCCCGGTAATATGTCTCCACAGAAGGTGTGGCAGTCCCGAGGACTAGGGTGCTTCCTGACATAGAGCACCTTTTCATTGCTACCTCATAGGTGCTGTACTTTGGATTTATGGATGATTTATAGGTGTTTTCATGCTCTTCATCGATGACTATAAGGCCGAGGTCATTGAATGGAGCAAAGATTGCAGATCTCGCTCCAACAACAATCTTGTATTCTCCGGATTTTATTCTTCTCCATTGATCAAATCTCTCTGTCTGGGTCAATCCGCTATGAAGTATAGCTACCTTGTTGCCAAATCTCCCTGCAAATCTATCTATTGTTTGAGGTGTTAGAGCTATTTCAGGAACGAGTATAATTGAGTCTTTACCTTTGCTAAGCATTCCTTCCACCAGCTGAAGATAAATTTCTGTCTTGCCGCTTCCAGTTATACCATGGATCAGGAAAGCTTCTCCTGGATGGCCTTCTATTGAACTGTAAACCTTTCTTTGAGAGCTGTTTAGTTCAATTTTTGAATATCTGGCAACATCGATTCCAATAGGGGATTCCTGTATGCTCTTTTCAATTATTTCTACCATATTTCTCGCTTCCAGGATTTTTAGTACACTTAAGCTGGTATTGCACTTTTGCAACAAATCTGAGACAGGGATTTCAAAGCTACCCCAAATCTCATCCCATAAAAGCTGTTGCTTTGTAGCTCTATGCCCAATTATACCCAGTCCTTCGTTGTATTGCATTATTGGCTTTACAAATTTTTGTGTCTTTCCTTTACCAAGTTGAGCTATATCAAAGCTTAGTTCAATCAGCTGCTTTTCCTCCAAATCCTGGATCGCTGTCATCAAACCGGCTGTATCCAATCTTTCTTTTAGTTCATCAATAATTACAGCCTTCCCATCGGCGATATGCTCCATAATTTGTCTTTGAAGTTTCGATAATTCTTCCGTTTCTACAAATTTTGAAATTTTGATATAGGTCTTGATCTCACGGAAGTCGCCAGGAGGCAGCACTGTTTGTATTGCTTCCGAGAAGCTGCACAAGTATTCATTCTTCATCCAATATGCAAGCTGTATCATATCCGTATCAACAAGAGGATTTTTATCAAGAACATCAAGAATGTTTTTATATTTGAAATCACTTGATGCTGAATCTTCTATCGATACCACCATACCTATTTCAAGCTTATTAAAACGCCCAAACGGAACAACTACTCTCTTGCCTGGTTCAATTATTTTGGCCAGCTCTTCCGGAATCCTATAGGTATATGGTTTGTCAGCCTTAGCTGATTTTTGATTCACAATGATTTCTGCATATGACATTCCTTTACCTCCAAATTAACCCTCTACTTATTCTTAATTATTTCCATTGCTTTATTCAATATCTCCTTAGACAATTGATCTTTGGACATTATTGGATACTGTGTCTGCTGTCCGTTATTTTCAATAATTGTGGCAATGTTGGTATCTCCCTTAAAACCTGCCCCTTTCATTGTGACATCATTTGCAACGATAAAGTCAAGATTCTTTTCCTTAAGCTTTCTTGAGGCATACTCCAGAATGTTGTCTGTTTCAGCAGCAAAACCAATGATAATTTGGTTGGTTTTTTTCTGCCCATAGTATGCTGCTATATCAGGATTCTTATCGAACTTTACTGTAATTCCTGAGTTGTCCCCGGGTATTTTCTTTATTTTTGTTGTACTGACCCTTTCCGGTTTGAAGTCAGATGGTGCAGCAGCTTTGATCAAGATGTCACAGGCATCAAAATACTCACCTATTGCATCAAGCATGTTTTGAGTTGTATCAACCTTAATTACCTTTACACCTTTAGGTTCAGGGATACTTGTAGGACCTGAAATTAAAATGGTTTCAGCACCTCTTGAAGCTGCTTCTCTTGCAATGGCATATCCCATTTTGCCGCTGGAGTGATTGGTAATATACCTTACTGGATCCAAAGGCTCAATGGTAGGCCCCGCTGTAACTATAACCTTCTTTCCGGTCATATCTTTCTCGACCAAACTAAATCTTATATATTCAACTATGTCTGCTGGCTCAGCCATCTTACCCGGCCCAATATCACCGCAAGCCAGTCTCCCTTCACCTGGTGGAACAAACTCATGGCCAAGGGCTTCAAGCTTTTTGATGTTTTCCTGAGTTATCGGATTTAAAAACATATTGGTATTCATCGCCGGAGCAAAAATTATTTTTGCAGTTGAAGCCAAGATAACAGTAGTCAGCATATTGTCTGCGACTCCATTAGCTATTTTTGCAATGGTATTGCCAGTAGCTGGAGCAACTACAATTACATCCGCTTTTTTTGCCAATGTTATATGCTCGACATCCACATAATCCAACAGTCCAAACAGGTCTGTATGGACCTTGCTCTGAGCCATTGTCTGGAACGTCAAGGGCGTAACGAATTTTTGAGCTGACTCAGTCATTATAACATCTACAGATGCACCTTCCTTAATCAGTCTGCTGACAAGATCTGCAGCTTTGTACACAGCTATTCCACCAGTAACACCGAGTATAACGTTCTTTCCCTTAAGCATTTCATCACCTACTTTAGACTATTTAGGTTAGGAGTCTTATAATTTATCTTTCCCTCAGCAATTTCATCAAGAGCTATAGTTACGGGCTTACTTGCTTTGGTTTCAACTTTTGGTTCATCTCCTTCAACTAATTGTCGAGCTCTCTTTGCTGCGACCATAACAAGAGTATATCTGCTTTCCCCTTCAAGCTTATGTTCCTTTATCCTATTTGACATTTACTGTTCCTCCTTGCATTGTAACAAGCTTTTTAATGTCATTATGCCTTTTAACTCTAAGCTTCTCTGAATGTATTATAGCCTCAATATCGGCAACGGCATTCTCAACCTTGTCGTTGACGACAAAAAAGTCATACTCACCTACAAAATCAAGTTCCTTAAAAGCATTGGAAAATCTCCTTTTTATATCTTCATCTGTTTCTGTTCCCCTCTTTATTATACGGGATCTCAGTTCATCCATTGTCGGAGGAAGAAGAAATATAAATACTGCTTCCTTATAATTTTTCTTTATTTGCAGAGCACCCTGTACATCAATTTCCAGAAATACTATCTCTCCTTTTTCAATCTGCTTAAATACAAAATCCTTAGGAGTGCCATAATAATTGGAATGAACGAAGGCATGTTCCAAGAATCCTCCTTCGTCAGCCATAATCCTGAACTCATCCTCTGACATGAAGAAGTAGTTCTCGCCATTTATTTCCCCGTCTCTTGGTTTTCTTGTCGTAGCTGATACAGAGTATACTATATCATCTCTTTTATCCAACAAAGCCTTACTGATAGTACCTTTTCCGCTACCCGATGGCCCGGAAAGCACTAATAAAAATCCTTTTGCCATTTTAAACCACCAACCCTCATTATTATTCATGCACTTCCTCTTTGGTGTGCAGCCTGTGAGCTATAGTCTCAGGCTGCAGTGGTGTAAGGACTAAATGTCCGCTGTCCATTACAATTACAGCTCTTGTCCTCCTTCCATAGGTAGCGTCAATAAGATTGCCCTGATCCTTTGACTCCTGGATCAGTCTCTTGACAGGTGCAGATTCCGGACTGATAACGGAAACTATCCTGTGGGATGCAACAACATTCCCAAAGCCTATGTTTATAAAGTAAGACACCATCCAACTCACCTCGCTTATTCGATGTTCTGTACCTGCTCTCTTATTTTTTCGATCTCTGATTTCAAATCGACGACTTTGTTGACGATAATTGAATCGCTCGATTTGCTGCCTATTGTATTTACTTCTCTGTTAAATTCCTGGATCAGAAAGTCCAATTTTCTTCCGACTGCCCCATCTTCCTCGATAATAGATCTGAATTGAGCAATATGGCTGTTCATTCTTGTCAACTCTTCATCTATGCTGCTTTTATCAGCATAGATCGCTACTTCCATGGCAAGTCTGTCCTGGTCGATAATAGCTGGTTCCTCCAACAATGCAGCTATTCTTTCATTTAACTTTCTTCTATATTCTTCGACAACTAATGGTGATCTGATTTTCACTTCCGAGGTAATTTCTTCGATTTTGCCAAGCTTTTCAAGCATATCAAGCTTCAATTGCTGGCCTTCAGACTCTCTCATAACTACTATCTGAGAGAGAGCTGAGTCAATAGCTGAACGCAACGTTTCCCATACTGATGCCTCATCAAGGTCTCTTTTTTCAGTCCTTATAACATCTGGGATCGAAAGAATATTACTGAGTCTTATACTGTCTTCAATCTGCAATTGATCCTTCAAATCCGATAGTGCATTTTTAAAGTTCATGGCAAGTGGTATATCTACCTTTACCTCTAATGAAGAGATACTCTCAAAATCTAGATTGATAAACACATCGACTTTTCCACGGCCAAGCTTCTCCTTAATAAGTTTCTTTATACTTTCTTCCAAATATATCAAATACCTTGGAAGTTTTACAGTAATATCAAGATATCTGTTATTTACTGATTTCAGCTCCACTTTTATCCTGAAACCGCTGCTCGATGCCTCACCTTTTCCATAACCTGTCATACTCTTCAGCAATGTGACACCCCCTTTAGTATTAAACTCTAATTATAGCTACATATATGAAAAAGGCTATAATTTGTTAAGAATTATTAATATTCGAGGCTCAAAATGTGAGATTTACATATAGTATAATATTTGTGCTATACTATTTTAAAAAGCTAACGGAGGATATTATGTCTTATGACGGAATAGTGACCCGCGCAGTAGTAAATGAGCTAAGAGACAAGATTCTCGGCGGCAGGGTCGATAAAATATACCAGCACGAAAAGGATGAACTTACTATTACAATTTATAGCAAGGGAATCAATCAAAAACTCTTGGTATCTGCAAGCAGCAACACACCAAGATTATACCTTACACGGCTTGCTTTTAAAAATCCGGACACACCACCCATGTTTTGCATGCTTTTAAGGAAATATCTCATAGGGGGGCATATACTAGACATTCGACAAGAGGGATTAGACAGGGTTGTTACTATTACTGTTTCAGGCACAGATGAGCTTGGGCATGCTCTTAATCGTGAGCTTGTCATTGAGATCATGGGTAAGCACAGTAATATCATGCTGATCGAGGAATCCAGCAAGCGAATACTTGACTCAATAAAAAGAGTACCAGTGGATATTTCACGAATAAGGCAGATCCTTCCAGGGCTTATCTATCACCCCATTCAAAATCAGGATAAGCGGGATCCCTTAAACGTCACCAATACAGAATTTATTGATTTAATAAACAAATCCAGTGGTAATTTGCAGGTATTTAGGTTCCTCTATCAAAGCTTCACAGGCTTAAGCCCGTTGATCGCCAGAGCAATATCTCAAAAAGCTGGTTTAGAACCTGAAAGAACAATGGCTAGTCTTCAGTATCAGGATAAATTATCATTATTTGACGAATTCGAGAATACTATGACTCAAGTGAGAGCAGGCAACTTCAATCCAATGATAGCGAAGAATGAAGATACAGGAACGATAGATGGATTCCACTCACTTTTTTTGGACTACTTTGGTACAAAGGGTATCATATTTTATGATTCAGTTTCTGAAATGTTGGACTCCGTATACTCATCAAAAGATATTTACGACAGGGTTAGTCAGAAATCCTCCTCTCTTAGAAAATTAGTACAAACACGACTTGAGAAAGCTCAAAACAAACTTTCAAAGTTAAGAGAGGAATTACTTGAGAGTTCAGAAAGAGAAAAATATAAGATTTACGCAGATTTGATACAATCAAATCTTCATAGAATACAAAAGGGTACCCGTGTGGCTTTTCTTCAAAATTACTATGATCCGGAAATGGAAGAATTGTCTGTACCTCTGGATGAGAAGCTCGGAGCAGTGGAAAATGCACAGAGATATTATAAAAAATATTCAAAGCTTAAGACTGCCAGCCTGCTGCTGGATAATCAAATAAGTGAAACTGAGGAAGAAATCTCATATCTTGAACACGTCATTATGAGTCTTGAAAACTCCGCTGAGGTGTATGAATTGGAGGAGATAAGGAATGAGCTTGTAAACGAAGGTTATATCTCTATTACCGGTAAACAGGGAATGAAGCGTAAAGATATTATTTCGAAGCCACTTCACTTTGTCTCATCAGACGGATTTAGTATTCTTGTCGGGAGAAACAATAGACAAAATGAAATATTGACTATGAAAACTTCAAAAAAAGAAGATTATTGGCTTCACGTCAAAGGAATCCCGGGAAGTCATGTCATTATACGCACTGAAGGCCGTTCTGTAACTGATAAGACCCTTGAAGATGCTGCTATATTAGCAGCCTGGTTTAGCAAGGGAAGAAACAGCTCAAATATTGAGGTAGACTATACACTTAGAAAGAATGTATGGAAGCCAAAGAATAGCAAGCCAGGATTTGTCAATTATGACAATCAGAGCACTATTGTAGTAACACCAAGCATTTCGCTTATAAATTCAATCAGAAAGGTAGAGGAATGACCCTCTACCTTTCCAATATCTGAACTTCGTCTTCTCCATCGGTTTCAAGAAATTTTACACTAACTACCTCATCCCCTGATGTAGGAACATTTTTCCCAACATAATCTGGTCTAATTGGAAATTCCCTATGGCCTCTGTCAACCAAGACTGCCAATTGAACCTTCTTAGGTCTGCCATTATCTATCAGTGCATCCAAAGCTGCCCGGACTGTTCTGCCAGTATAAATGACATCATCCACCAAAACCACTTTTTTACCATCAATATCCCCAGCAAAATTCTCTTTTACGACAGGCTTATAACCTATCTCCTTTAAATCATCTCTGTACAAGCTTATATCTAGAGTAAATACGTCGACTGAGGTTTCCTCGATCTCCATTATTTTTTCAGCAATCCTGTGAGCAAAAGGGACTCCCCTGGTCTTGATCCCAACAAGAACCAAATCCTTTATACCCTTATTACGCTCAATTATTTCGTTTGCTATCCTTGTTGTAGCCCTAAAAATCGCTTTTTGGTCCATTATAGATGCTTTGATCTTCATGGTAACCCTCCCTTCTGTCAAGCTTTGATAATATCTCTTTGAATAAATCAGGACACGGAGCCTTGAATTCAAGCTTCATTCCAGTCACGGGGTGAGTAAACTCAATTCTTCCGGCATGAAGTAGCTGAACAGCTATGCCAAATTCATTCTTGCCATTCGAATAAACGGGATCTCCGACAACTGGATGACCAATCTTCGACAAATGAACTCTTATCTGGTGTGTCCTGCCAGTTTCAAGTCTTACTCTTACCAAAGTATACTTATCATAGTATTTCAAAACCTGGTAATGTGTTATGGCTGGCTTACTATTTTTATATATCACCGCCATCTTTTTTCTATTGGAAGTATCTCTACCTATTGGAGCGTCGATAATTCCTTTTTCTTCCTTTAGCCTCCCATGTAGCAAAGCAATGTACTCCCTGACTATTTTATGATCCTTTAGTTCATTTGATAGAGCTCTATGTGCAATATCAGTCTTTGCAACTACAATAAGTCCGGAAGTATCCTTATCCAGTCTGTGTACTATCCCAGGTCTGATTACGCCGTTTATCGAAGATAAATTGTCCAGGTGGTATAAAAGTCCGTTTACCAGCGTTCCTTCATAGTTGCCCGGAGCTGGATGTACGACCATTCCTTGTGGTTTGTTTATGACGGCAAGGCTTTCATCCTGGTATACTATATCTATTGGCAGATTCTGTGCCTTGATCCTCAATGGCTCAGCCTCTGGAACTACTGCGAGGATAGACTCCCCTTCCTTTACTAAATAACTCGGTTTTTTATATTTCCCGTCTACTGTAACGTTCCCGTCCTTAATAAGCTTTTGTATATAGGTTCGTGAAATTTCATTCAATTCCTCAGCCAGATAATGGTCAAGTCTTTCATTGTCATCTTCACCTACATACAACTCGATCTTCTTCATGCACGATCGACCGCCTTTTTTTCCAGCTTATCAAATAACACAGTGTAAACCAATAGTGCTGTTCCTACTACTATAAATATATCAGCAATGTTGAAAACAGGGAAGTTGTATATCTTTAGATCCAGTTTTATGAAATCCACTACATACCCAAGTCTGACTCTATCAATTAAGTTCCCGACAGCACCTCCGGAAAGCATTGATATAGATAGTTTTGTTAAAATAGTAATATTCTTGCTGTTTCTAAGCATGTAAACTACCATCGCAAATACAACTATAGACGTAATTACTATAAAAAACCATCTCTGATTTTGAAGTATACCAAACGCAGCTCCATAGTTTTTTACATAATGGAGTTCAACAAAATTCTTTATTATTTCAATGGGCCTTTGACCCATCAGGTATTGAGTTGCAGCTGACTTCGTTATTTGATCAGCCAAAATTATAAATATAGACAATATAAGTCCCAATGAATTTCCTCCCCACAATAAGCCTTGAATAAAAAAGGAGCCTATGCTCCCTGTTCTTCCCTGACAGAATTTACTTCTGTAATCAAAAATTCCTCAGCCTCTTTGTAATAATTATTTAGCGATAAACTTTGAGATTGCAGAAATGACTCATATCTTGTCTTAAATATGTACATTTCCTTCCTCAGCTGGTCATATTCATCCTTGATATCCCTGACCTCTTCCTTGGTTTTTTCAATCAACCTTCTGCCTTCATCTTCGGCATTACCGATAATTAAATCAGCTTTGCTTCTCGCATTCAGAGCAACCTCTTCAGCTGTTTTTTGCGCAATGATCAACGTATTCTTAAGAGTTTCCTCCATAGTATTATACTGTCTTATCTGGTCCGTAAGCATGCTGATCTTGTCCTTATACTCGATATTTTCCTTGTACATCTTTTCGTAATCCTCGAGTATCTCGTTGAGGAATGAGTTAACGGCCTTAGGGCTGTAGCCTCTGAACGACCTTGAAAAAACCTTGTTTTGAATATCAAGAGGTGTTATCATGTCATCACTCCGTTATTTATAAATTTTTAATGCAATATTAAGCCTTCCTTTTTTACTCAAGCCATTCCTTGTCTCATAAAGAGCTCTCCCAAGACCCCTTGCTGAAATCATATCTCCGGGCTCAAGTTTGTAACTGGACTTTTCAACCGACTCCCAATTTATTTTTATATCACCGGCTTCAATTTTTGCCTGACTTTCATTTCTGGATAGATTGAATGCTGCTCCTAACATCACATCAAGCCTTTCTGATGCAATAAATAAATCCTTGCGTTCATAAGCTTGTTCTTTAAATACTACCTTATCTATAGAGATTAGAGAACATTTGACATTTACATTTCCGACCTTCTGAATGTTCATCAATAGGTAATCTCCGATCTCTTTTTTCAAGGAAACGATAGCACTTTTCTCTCCAATAAAAATATCCCCGATCTTTCCTCTTTTTATACCCATGCTCATGAGGCTCCCCAGGAAATCCCTATGATTCAATGAGTTAATATCCCCAGATATTTCCAAGTAACTTGTGTACTCAATGAAATCCATTTGTACCATATAGTCCGGAAATAGAAGAAAATACTTTCTTTCAGCAAATTCAGGCCCTCCAGCTTCCAAGTAGCCAAGATTGTGTATCCCGTTAAATATCGCCATTGCTGTTTTTCTCTCGAAGGGGTCTATAAAATCAGTATCAACTACCACATGTTTATTTAAGGCAATCTCTGCCTTGTCGATAAGCATCCTCATCTTTAATAGCAGCTCGGGTTTCTTTATATGTGATGTCAGCCTTTCTCTGTCCAGCAACTAATCACCCCGCAATATTAATCAGCAGAGTATAAGCTAGTCTTAGAAACAATATTGCAACCCATGGAGAGAAGTCGATAAATCCTCTTCCTAATCCAAGTTTGTCCAGAAGAGCTCTCGCTGGAGACATTATAGGCTCTGTTAGCTCTAAAACAGCCTTTCCAACTACATTATCCATAGATACTCTGAAAATGGACATAAAAATTCTTATTATAATCAGTATCTCGATTATATCAAATAATATCCTGACAGATCTTAGCACTGTATACATTAAATTCTCCTTACCAAGGGAAAATCCCTCTGTTTTTAAGCTCATCCTTAAGGCCGTCGATTTCTATATTACTTGGAGCTAAAATAAATATATCCTTAGTTACCTTCTGAATTTTACCCTCTACTGCATATAATCCACCATTAATAAAGTCAAATATCTGCCTCTTAACAGTTGTGTCAAGTTGCTCGAAATTTACTACTATTGCCTTCCTGAGCTTGAGATCATCTATTATAGCAGGCGCTTCCTCATAGCTTAAAGGCTCGTGTACAGAAATTTTCATATTGCTGTTGGTGTGGATGTTGACTACCTTATTATTGTATTTTCTGGACTTGGGAGCAGCAACATCGTAGGACTCATCCTCAATGGTCTCCTCCTCAAGAGTGTATTCATCTTCCTCCTCATAGTCATCGATACCGATGAAGTACTTGAATTTATCCATTATCTTGCCCACACAAATCCCTCCTAGTAATTTCTCTTCCCGAAAATTCCTGTTCCTACTCTAACCATGTTAGAGCCTTCCTCAATAGCAATTTCAAAGTCATTGGTCATCCCCATTGAAAGGTACTGGAAATCTATCTCTTTATATGAATTTGTCTTGATTCTTTCCCCCAGTTCATACAGACCACTGAAGGTCCTTCGCAGAATTGATTCCTCTTCAACAAAAGGAGCAATGGTCATCAATCCCTTTATCTTCAAGCTGTCATACTTCAGAGCAGATTCAATAAATGGTATTGCTTCCGCAGGTGAAATTCCAAATTTGGTGTCCTCACCTGAAACATTTACCTGTATAAGAACATCAATGATTCTTCCAATTTTTTTTGCCCTTTTATTGATTTCCTCTGCAAGTGATAATCTGTCAAGTGAATGGATCAAATGGACACTATCTGCTATGTACTTCACTTTATTTGTTTGAAGATGTCCAATCATGTGGTATCTCGCAGCAGTACCAAGTGACTTCATTTTGTCAGAAAGCTCTTGAACCTTATTCTCACCAATATCAGTTGCACCTGCTTCAATTGCCTCTCTTATTCTCCCCAAGTCGATTGTTTTTGTGACTGCAATAAGCTGTATATCATCGCTTCTACCAGCCTTGGAAGAAGCAGCAGCAATTCTTTCATTAATTAACTCGAGATTCTCCCTGATGCTAATTTTTGATCCCCCCATTAATCGATTATTTCTCCCTCAGAAAACTTATCTGGGTCCAGCAAAACTTCAGTATACATATTTATAGTTTTAAATCTCTTGCCACCCTCATCCTCAATATATCCATATGAATCGCCAGGTTCTACGTAGGTGAAATTCTCATCTTCTCCAACTATTTTAATAGGTCTGAAGCGAACAACACCATAAAATTCCTTAATAAATACCCCTGTCTTCCCTTCATTGTCACGTACGATCTCTTTGGGTATCCTTAAAGAATCTACCTTCAGTTTCACTATATCCACATTTGCATGTCTCACATCGTATAGTTCGCCCAGCAGTGTATTAGATTTGAAAAAATACAGGACACCTGAGTTATCCTTCTTGATTTGGATCAGTGGAACTTTCAATGAATATACCTCATCTGGGTTGACTCGTATAATCACTTCATAGACATTGCCTGTTTCAAGAGATCCAAAATCAGACTTTACTGCTAAAATCCAGTCGAAACCATCAACGATCTTAAATGCTGCTTTTTTGTTGTTATCTGAAATAGGAGCATCAAAATACTCAGGCTTAAAATTTTCAAGGTTATTGGTATCCAATAATTCTTCATACCCATCGATTTCGAATGATACAATCCCGGAGTGAGAACTGTATATTCTCTTGACATTTTTTTCAATGTCACTTTTCAAAATATCTCGCTCCTGCTCAAGCTCATTTATTTTATTAGAGATATCCTCAGGGCTGCTTAGGTGATTATTCACTAGAAATCCTAGTTGCTTCCCTAAGTCTCCCTTTAAATTGTGGGCAGTATAATAATCATCGATTGAAACAGCCAATTGAAGTCTGGAGAGAGTGTCTGAATAATTATCTGCATTTCCTGTTTGAAGCAGTGCAATGCTCTTTTCAATTTCAACAAGCTTATTTTTTTGACCAGTCAAATCTACCCCTGATAATACATTTGCTACCTCATAGCCAAAGGGCACCCTTTCACCCTCAAGAGCAACTCTGAAGACTTCTCCATTATATGGGTTATCATAGACTTTTTCGTCACGTATCATCAAACCTTGGCCGGTAATGACTTCTTTGTATTCATCATATACCGGCAATACTGTTTCTACCCTGCCAATCAATAGTCCAGGTAATACATTTATAAGAAATAAGACCAGAAATAGCAATGATATCAGAGTTACAGCTTTCCTGGTACTCGATTCTCTTACCGAAGCCATATGATCAACACCTAACTGAAAAATTTTCCGTATTTACTCATGATCCTGAATTGTTTAATGGATTCGATCTTTAGCTTTATTATCTCATTTGCATGAGTTACAAGCTTGATCGATTGTTCCTTCTGAACTGCTCCTAATAGAATTCCGCGGAACTTTTCCTTGGTCTTTGTGATTACAGTTATTTCGTCTCCAGCCTTTAACTTTGTGCCATCAAGGAAAAATTCCTGCATATCAGTATCGTCTATCTCCTCTTGAGAGATATGTTTATTGTCAATCAGTATGATGTTATTCTTAAGATAATACTTCTCTTTTAATACCGTTAAAGAATATCCCAGCACACTTGCAAATAAAAGTATTGAAGCAAGGGATATCAAAAAATCAAACATGAATCATCCTCCTACAACTTAGATAGTGTCAGTATATCACAATCACACGTCATTTTAAACCACTTTACAAATTCAATTTTATCAGTTATAATTACGTTTGTGACGGGGTGTGGCGCAGCTTGGTAGCGCACAAGTCTGGGGGACTTGGGGCCGTAGGTTCAAATCCTATCACTCCGACCATGAAATAATGCTGCTCTTAATAGGAACAGCATTTGTTTTTTTGTATATTAAAGTCCTGGTGAAATATTACCAGGACTTTAATGAAGCTACTATTTCCATCTCGTGCTTTTTTTCTCTGCTCATTAACTTCTGAACTGAATTTCTGACGTCTGCTCCGTTATACAATACATTATATATCTCTTTGGTAATTGGCATTTCTATACCTAAGCTCTTTGATAAGTTGTATACAGCCTCTGTGGTCTTAATTCCCTCAACCGCCATTCCTATCTCCTCAACAGCCTGAGCCATCGTATAGCCCTTCCCAATGAGGATTCCAGCTCGTCTATTCCTACTGTGCATGCTAGTACAGGTCACAATTAAGTCGCCGATACCAGAAAGTCCGGAAAATGTATCAGCTTCAGCCCCTAAAGCAACTCCCAGCTTTGACATTTCGTATATCCCCCTGGTCATCAGAGCCGCCTTTGTATTGTCGCCATAGCCTAATCCATCAGAAATTCCTGCACCTAAAGCTATTATATTCTTTAGTGCACCACCCAGCTCCACACCTAAAACATCAGGATTGGTATAAACCCTGAATGCAGGGCTAGAAAATACATCCTGAACAAGCTCGGCAACCTCCTTACTTCTGGAGGCGGATACCACAGTTGTAGGAATTTCTCTGGATACCTCTTCCGCATGTGATGGTCCGGACAAAACTGCAAATCCGTTGTCAGGATAATATTCAGTAACGATCTCTGAGATCATTTTCATAGATCTCATCTCAATTCCCTTCGCTACGTTAACGATTATTTGCCCAGATACCACAGCGTCCCCAATGCTCTCAAGAATTTCACGAATACTGTTTGTAGGAACGGCAAGCAAAATAATCTCACTGTCTTTAACTACATCCTTTATTATAGTTGAAACATTTATATTCTTTGGTATACTGATACCCGGTAAATACTTTGCGTTTGTCCTTTTGACACTGATCTCTTCAGCCTGCGATTCATTTCTTACCCAAATATGCACCTCATATTCCTTCTGAGCGAGCAGCATAGCCAAAGCAGTGCCCCAGCTACCACCGCCAAGTATCCCAATCTTTGCGTTCATTCAATCACCTGCCTATCCTATTTTCATTTCCAGCAAGTAAACGCTTAATATTCTCTCTATGTCTATAGTATCCTAAAATAGCCAAGACGGCTGTCAGTGCAGTCAGGTAGGGATCTTTTACAAAAACTCCCATGGAAGTCAGTAAAAATAATAAAGATAAAAATACTATCGATCCCAAGGATACATACTTAGTAATAACTGCAGTCAGTATTCCAATGACTACACTCAAAAGGGTTGTCGGGAAGCTTAAAACAGCCATAGCAGCAATAGTTGTTGCTATACCCTTTCCTCCTTTGAAGTTAAGAAATACCGGCCAATTATGCCCGATAACTGCAAATAGTGCTGAAATATATCCTCCAAATCCATTATGGAGATAAATTCCAATTAGAACTGCTATGATCCCTTTTGTGAAATCCATCAAAAATGTTAAAACTCCGAGCTTTTTGCCCATGATCCTAACAGCATTGGTTGCACCTGCGTTGCCGCTGCCATGTTTTCTAATATCGATTTTCATGAACAGCTTTCCTACAACATAAGCTGATGAAAAGCTGCCTATCAGATAGGATAATGCTGCTATTACAACCAACCTCATATTACTCACCTTTTTCTCTGAATTCAAATATTATTGGAGTCCCTGCAAATCCAAAGTGGCTCCTTATTTGATTCTCAAGATATCTAACATACGAGAAATGCATCAGTTCTTTTATATTGACAAAGATTACAAACCTCGGAGGCTTAACAGAGACTTGTGTACCATAATAGATTTTTGCTCTCTTACCTTTGTCAGAAGGCGGCTGATTCATTAGGATAGCCCTGTTAAGAATATCGTTAAGAACGCCAGTACTTATTCTCATATTATAGTTATTATTTACAATATTGATCATTTCCAGAAGTTTGTCAACTCTTTTCCCTGTTTTTGCGGATATGAATACTATTGGTGCGTAATTTATGAAGCCTAAGGTCTCTCTAATTTCCTTTTCATGGCTTAGATATGTTTTATCATCTTTGTCCACAACATCCCATTTATTAACTGCTACGATTATAGCTTTCCCGTTATCGTGAGCATAACCCGCAATTTTGGTATCCTGCTCTGTTACTCCCTGAGTCCCATCAACAACCAGTACACAAATATCAGCCCTGTCAACGGCGGTAAGGGTCCTTACTACTGAATACCTTTCAACCTTCTCTGTTATATATCTCTTCCTTCTTAATCCTGCAGTATCAACAAAGATGTACTTGTTTCCACTGTGTTCAAAATAGCTGTCTATGGAGTCCCTGGTGGTCCCAGGTATATCCGTAACTATAACTCTTTCCTCTCCAAGGATATAGTTGATCAAGGATGATTTGCCCGCGTTGGGCCTGCCGATAAAGGCAACTCTTATACTCTCATTATTTTTCTCAGTGTCGCTGTCCTCAGGAAAATATTTGACTACTTCGTCCAGCAGGTCCCCTAACCCCAATGACTGTTCTGCTGAAACGGCCATCGGTTGGCCAAGTCCAAGCTCATATAGTTCGTATAGCTCATCCGGGACTTTTCGGTTGTCTATTTTATTAGCTACAAGTATTACGTTTCTTCCTGATTTTCTCAGGATCTCAGCTATTTCTTTATCTGTAGTAGTCAAGCCTTCAAGTCCGTCTACTACGAAAAGGATCGCGTCAGCAGTTTCAATAGCCATTTCTGCTTGCTTCTTGATGTTTTGCATAACAATGTCGTCCTTCTCCGGTTCAAGACCTCCAGTGTCTATAATTGTGAAAAACCTTCCCAGCCATTCGCCTTCGGCATATATCCTATCTCTGGTTACTCCTGGTACGTCCTCAGTTATTGCTATCCTTCTACCAGCCAACTTGTTGAACAGAGTTGATTTTCCAACATTTGGACGACCTACTATACATACTATCGGTCTGCTCACGACCTCACCTCTTTCATAATTGATTCTAAAAACTCTCTACCATCTACAGGCACTAATCTAAGCCTGTTCATCAGGAATTCACTTGCTTGACCAAATGTCATATTATCCAGGAATATGTCCTCGTCTCTTTTCATCATCGACTTTGGAATAAAAACAGCGTCGTATTCTTCACTTCCTCTTACTTGGTCAACCAGGTCTCCGCCGGTTATAAGTCCAGAAACTGTTATCGTCTCGCCAAAGAAATTGTTTTTGATTGGAATGACATCAATTATTAGACCCGATATCTTATTTATAACCATCTCTGACATGTTTTTCATGAAGTTCGATGCAAGCTTTCCCGTAGCGATAAGAAGTCTTTTATCTGATTGGATCACATTTATACCATCCAATGCTTCCACCAATTCATAAGAGAAGGATCTTAACAAACCCACTCCATTTTCGTACTGAGGAAAGCCCTCATAAAAATCATGATCCGGCAGCTCCTTGCCTGATACACAATAGAATTCGTCGGAAGCAAAGACAAATCTTGTGCCATGACTCTCAAGATACTCATGCTGCATCTCATCAATCTGTTCTATTAGCTTAGAAGCAGACTCTTGATCATATATTTGCAGCGAATCCAATCCATCCCTGTATTTTGTTATGCCCACTGGAACAACAGCCACTGAATTTATCGATGGATACAAAGAAGAAAGGTCGCTTATTGTTCGCTTTAGCTCTAAACCATCATTCACCCCAGGGACAAGCACTATCTGACAATTCATCTCCAGTCCAGCTTCATGGAACCTCTTAAGAGTATCAAAGATAGCTCCGGCTTTTTTGTTCCTTAGCATTTTGATTCTTAGTTCAGGATTTGTAGTATGCACCGAAACGTTGATTGGGCTTAGTTTATAGTCAATTATTCTTTGAATGTCGTCCTCATTCATATTTGTCATGGTGATAAAATTACCCTGTAAAAATGACAGCCGCGAATCATCATCCTTAAAATATAAAGTATCTCTCATGTTTTGCGGCAACTGATCTATAAAGCAGAACATACATTTATTCTGACAGGTCTTTGCTCTGTCTATCAAAGGATTTGTAAATATAATACCAATATCCTCATTAAAATCCTTCTCAATCTCAAATTCCCAAAGCTCTCCGTCTTTTTTTTCAATGACAATATCAAGCAGCTCATCAGATATAAGATACCTGTAATCTATTACGTCCCTCACCGGTTTGTCGTTTATGCTAACGAGAATGTCCCCAGGATCTATTCCAAGCTCATCAGCTATACTGCCAATGACGACGTCCTCAATTATATTCCTTGATTCCCTGATATTTGTAACTTCCATTTAGATTACCACCTGAATAAAAAATTTAGAGCCTACAGATGACTGTAGGCTAAATTCCTGGACTAATAGAGAGGAAACTTATCGCATAGGTCATACACTCTTTGTTTGACCATGTCCTTATCACTTTCTGGACTTAATGCAAGATTTATCAGCTCTGCAATTTCCTTCATTTCGACTTCCTTCATACCTCTTGTCGTCATGGCCGCCGTACCGACTCTGATCCCACTTGTTACAAATGGACTCTCTGGATCATTTGGGATGGTATTTTTATTGGTTGCCATACCTACCTCGTTTAGCATAGCCTCTGCAGCCTTGCCTGTCAAGCCTTTATTTCGAACGTCAATCAGAATAAGGTGATTGTCTGTTCCTCCACTCACTAACCTGAATCCAAATTCCTTCAGGCCTTCAGCCAATGCATTGGTATTGGTTATGATCTGCTTTTGGTAGACCTTGAAGTCATCCTTTAGTGCCTCACCAAATGCCACTGCCTTAGCAGCAATAACATGCATCAAAGGACCTCCTTGGATACCTGGGAAGATTGCCTTATCGATCATCTTTGCATATTCAGCCTTACACAGAATAGCTCCTCCCCTGGGGCCCCTCAAGGTCTTATGGGTGGTTGTTGTAACAAAATCAGCATAAGGGACAGGATTCTGATGAAGTCCAGCAGCAACGAGTCCTGCTATGTGAGCCATATCAACCATTAGGTATGCTCCTACCTCGTCAGCGATTTCCTTAAACTTTGAGAAGTCTATTTCTCTGGGGTAAGCACTTGCACCTGCAACTATCATTTTCGGTTTTTCTCTTATTGCAATTTCTCTCACAGCATCGTAATCTATAATCTCCGTCACCGGATCTACACCGTATGCAACGAAATTATAATAAACGCCTGAAATGTTTACAGGACTGCCATGAGTCAAATGTCCACCTTGGGAAAGGTTCATTCCAAGTACTTTATCACCAGGCTTCAGAAATGCAAAATAAACTCCAAGGTTTGCATTTGAACCGGAATGAGGCTGAACATTTGCATGGTCAGCTCCAAAAAGCTGTTTTAATCTCTCTATGGCTAATTCTTCTGCAAGATCTACTATCTCACAGCCGCCATAATACCTCTTATTTGGGTATCCCTCTGCATATTTATTTGTCAATTGGCTGCCCATCGCCTCCATAACCGCTTCTGATACGAAATTTTCTGATGCAATGAGCTCAATATGCTTATTTTGCCTGTCGATTTCTCTCTGTACTATTTCCATCATCTTAGGATCTGTCTTTGCTAAGTTTGTAAAATCCATACACACGGCTCCTCCCGAATCAATTTTGATTAACCCCTATGCCCTTCATCCAACGCAAGCCTTTTACTTGGTATACTTCAGCATAATTTCAATTAGTTTATCCATATCCTGCTCTTTACCGTCAGGTGACTCGAGTAAACAATGCTTCATATAGTTCTCAAGGATAAGCCCGCCTACATTGTTAAGTGCGCTTCTTGAAGCAGAAATCTGTATCAGGATATCACCGCAGAATTTATCCTCCTCGACCATTTTCTGTATACCCTTAATTTGGCCTTCTATTCTCCTAAGTCTAACTATCAAAGAATCCTTGTCAGTCAAGTCAGATCCCCCCTATAGCTTTCTAGTCATAACTATGACACTTTCATCCTTCTTGGCAAAGCTTCTATCTATGATTCTAATGACAAAAAAAGCGATAGCAAGAAAAACAATCCCTACTCCGAAGCTCGAAAGCTCCTTGTTAGCAGTGTCAGCACCTTTGAATATCAAGTTTCCTACGATGATCCCCATTATCAAAAATGCGAAGGGAATCATGTAAATTATTGTTATATACTTCATTATATTTTTTTGTATTGCCTGAAGCTCAACGAAATCTCCAGGCTTAGCATCTATATTATTCTTGAGCACAACATAGTGGGGTTTTTCCTCGCAAGAACTTGCGCAGCCTTTACAACTGCCTCACCCAGCTGTCCTCTTTACTTCAAGCTGTACCTTGTTGTCGCCCACAAAACCAGTCACATATCCGATTTGTTCCATACTACATATCCTCCTCCCTTAAAGCTATATCCTTGATTACCTCACCGGCAAGTATTAGTCCTGCAACTGAAGGGACAAATGAAACACTGCCTGGTATCGCTTTTCTTCTGTCGATATCCCCCAGATTCACATCAATAGGCTCTTCTGCCGAATAAACAACCTTAAGAGCCTTGACTCCTCTTTTTCTAAGCTCATTTCTCATGACCCTTGCCAATGGACATACCCTGGTATTGTATATATCGCTGACCAGAAAAGCTGTAGGATCAAACTTATTACCTGCTCCCATTGAGCTTATGATAGGTATACCCATTTCAAGCGAACTTGTAACCAAATCTATCTTTGATGATACCATATCTATAGCGTCAATAATATAGTCAAATGAAGGATCCAAAAACTCTTGTCTTGTGTCTTTTGTATATCGCTCCTGAATCGCTTCTATTATCAACCCAGGATTTATCTCCAGCAGCCTATCTCTCATGACATCGACCTTAGGTAAACCAACAGTCTTTGAAGTTGCATGGATCTGTCTATTTATATTAGTAACATCAATTGTATCATAGTCTATCAGAATCAAGCTTCCTATTCCAGTTCTGGCTAAAGCCTCCGCAGCATAGGACCCAACTCCTCCAATGCCAAAAATAGCCACCTTGCTGTTTCCAAGTCTCTCCATACCCTCTGAACCAAGCAGATAGGATGATCTTATGAAAGCATTATTCATTATCCACATCGACCTTTATATGGGCTTCAGTTAACTGCTCCGCAGTAACATGTGTTGGTGCACCAGTCATCAAGCATGTTGCAGACTGAGTTTTGGGAAATGCGATAACATCTCTTATGTTTGACGATCCCGAGAATAACATTATAAGCCTATCCAAACCAAATGCAATCCCACCATGGGGAGGGGTCCCGTACCTGAATGCTTCCAAAAGGAAACCGAATTTATCCTGTGCTTCTTCCTCACTAAGACCGAGAGCCTTGAACATTCTGCTTTGAAGCCCGGAATTATTTATCCTTATGCTGCCTCCACCCATTTCATCTCCGTTTATAACCAAATCATATGCCTTTGCCCTGACCTTATCCGGATTGCTCTCCAGTAACTCAATATCCTCTTCCACCGGGTGAGTGAATGGATGATGTTTTGCAACGTATCTCTTCGCATCCTCATCATATTCCAGTAATGGGAACTCCGTGATCCAAAGCATTTCATAATGGTCATCCCTGAGTATCCCAAGTCTCTTGGCAACCTCATTTCTAAGATTGCCAAGGCTGTCAGATACAACGGACAGCTTATCAGCAATAATAAGTATAAGATCGCCTTCCTTAGCATCGAATCTGTAAAGAAGTGTACTCATATCTGCATCACTGAAGAATTTCCCTATGGGAGAGGTTATTCCTTCTTTGGTCACCTTAATCCATGCCAGACCCTTAGCGCCATAGGTTTTAACATAATCCTCCAGGGAAGCTATATCTTTCCTTGTAAAGCTTTCGCCATAACCATTAAGGTTGATACCTTTAACAGCTCCACCATTGGCTACTGCATCAGAAAATACCTTAAATTGAGACTTCGATGCAATATCTGAAATATCGTTCAGTTCGAATCCAAACCTTAAATCTGGTTTGTCCACCCCAAATCTTTTCATTGCTTCTTCATAGGACATCCTTCTAAGAGGCAGTTCTATGTCGATTCCCTTTATCTCTTTGAATAGTCTTTTCATAAGCTTTTCATTCATCGAAAGAACATCATCTACATCAACAAAGCTCATCTCTATATCTATCTGGGTAAATTCAGGCTGTCTGTTTGCCCTTAGGTCCTCGTCTCTAAAGCATTTTACAATCTGGTAATATCTGTCCATGCCCGAAACCATCAACAATTGTTTAAGAAGCTGAGGTGATTGGGGAAGTGCATAAAACTGGCCAGGATTCACCCTGCTTGGTACCAAGTAGTCTCTCGCCCCTTCAGGTGTTGGCTTAGTAAGAACGGGAGTTTCCACCTCAACAAATCTATTTTCATAAAAGAAATCCCTCACTGTTTTCGCTACCTTAGCTCTAAGCTTAAGATTGCTCTGCATCCCAGGTTTTCTAAGGTCGAGATATCTGTATTTCAATCTCATTGATTCACTAACGTTGTCATCATCCTTAATGTAGATCGGGGGAGTTTCGGCTTCATCAAGTATCTTTAGTTCAGAGACAAGAAGCTCAACATCACCTGTAGCCATGTTTGGATTCTTCGACTGTCTTTCCCTTACGATACCCTTTACAGCTATTACATATTCAGCTCTTATGCTTTCGGCCTTTTCAATCAGTTCCCTCGGTACGCTATCATCAAACACTATTTGCGAGATCCCAGTGGTGTCCCTAAGATCTACGAACATCAGCCCTCCAAGATTCCTTTCTCTTTGAACCCAACCCATTAAGGTAACTTCCTTGCCAACATCACTGACGCTGAGTTCTCCACACATCATGCTTCTTCTCAGGTTTCCCATTCTTTCTCCCATTTTTTTCTCCCTCCTAAAAATAAATTAAGCCCCTCATCTCTGATTTTCAGGGACGAGAGGCAATCTCGCGGTACCACCCTAATTAGGCTATCCTCACTCTTCTTTTAACGCTTCCCACGTGCGGTAGATCCGCAGGCTCCAGGTTGTCTTCGTCAGATGTAAGGGTCAACTCTCACCATTCGCTGACTCTCTTTACCTCATTGATCTGATTACTGGTTCCTATCCTTGCCATTATCTGTAATTGCTCATATTATATGATATTAAAAGGATTTGTGTCAATAGATTAATCAGCGAGTCCGACCAATTGAGCGATTAAGGTTTTTCTCCTTTCAACCAGCTCATCGATCCTAAGCATATAGCCATTTATATCCTTGGGATTTGGGACTCTCTCTATAGCTCCTGTATTCTCATTGTAAATCTTTGACACCGAACCCATTCCGGCTGCAATTATTGACTGTTTCTCCTCCATAATTGCTACATTATAAACGCATATATTTTGTGGTCTGCTGTAGCCAATGTTCTCATAATTGCCTAATATCTGTTTCTGTCTGTATAGATAATAAGGGGTCAATCCAATCTCAGCTGCGAACTCACTGGTCAACTTGAGCATTTCTCCAATTTTTTCTGTCCCAAATTCCATAGAAGTATCATATCCATCCATAAGTCTTGAGCCTTTCTTCATTGAAAGGGTGTGAACAGTTAAGTTATCAGGCTTTAACCCCTTTATTTTCTCAAGTGTCTGCCGTACTTCATCAAGTCCTTCGCCTGGTAAACCTGCTATCAAATCCATATTCACTACGCTTATTCCTATCTCTTTGGCAAGACTGTAAGATTCAATAATTTGATCAGGGGTATGATCTCTGCCGATCAGTTTGAGAGTATTCAAATTCATTGTCTGAGGATTGATACTGATGCGATCTACTCCATATTTTTTTAGGAGCATAAGATACTCTTGATCAATTGTATCAGGTCTGCCTGCTTCAACAGTAAGCTCATATGATGAATCGAATATCTTTCTAAGTTGACTTAGTAACTTCTCCATAAGGTACTTTGGAAGAGCAGTTGGGGTCCCACCACCAATATAAACCGAATCAAGCCTCCAACCATGCATTATTTTGTGGATGCTGCTTATCTCTTTTATTAAGGTTTCAATGTATGGATCCATTTGGTTACGGAAATTTATAGAAGAAACAGAGGGAAAAGAACAATAAACGCATCTAGTAGGACAAAAGGGTATCCCAATGTAGATACTGTAGGTCTTTCCCTTGAATGAATCAACTAATGGTGCTTGAATAGAACAGATTTTTAAGGCAAGCTCTGCCTTGTCATTGTCAATCAAGTAACCTTTTGTAAGTATCTCTACAATTTCATCGCTTGTTGCACCATTTTCTCTTAAAGCCGCAGAAACTTTTACCGGCCTTATACCTGTTAATATACCCCAGGGCAATAATTTATGGGTCAAGTTGCTGAGCAACCTGTAATATGCCCTTTTTGCGGCAATTCTGCAAGCGGCTTCATGATCACGCAGAATATCTATCTCTTTAGTTGTGGCAGTAAAACTCACTGAATCATGAGCCAGACCACCGGAACTTGCCTGAAAGTTCCCATTCTCAAGCTCAAGACAAAGGTATGAAGCATACTCTTCAACTGATTTTGCTTCTATAAATTGTTCTCTGGGCATAAAAGCTCTTGCTAACTCAAAGAGGTCGTTGTATTTAACTTTATCAGTCTTATTTATGATCCCTATCATTCTTTTATCTCTACTTAGTTCCTAAGAAACGGATTCTTTTGTCTTTCATAGCCTATTGAAGATTCAGGTCCATGTCCAGGGTAAACAATAGTATCATCTGGAAGCCTAAGGAGCTTATTTTTGATGCTTCTTATTATAGTGTCGAAATCACCGCCATAAAGGTCTGTTCTGCCAATAGAGCCTTTAAATAGTGTATCGCCCGTAAAAAGATTCCCTCCACCATAGAGGCAGATCCCCCCAAGCGTGTGGCCTGGGGTATGGATAGTAATAAGCTTTTCATCACCTATAGTAATTTCATCACCATCTGTAAGGAGCAAGTCTGGCTCAAAGCATACCTCGCCCATTGCCATCGAACTTGACATATTGAGTGCACTGCTTTTAACCATCTCCAGGTCCGCTTTATGAACCAAAACAGGAACAGATAGGGATCTTTTTAATTCCATGACTCCTCCTATGTGATCTCCATGGCCATGGGTTAGAATGATTGACTTGATTTCAGCTCCAATTTTATTTATCTCAGAAAGTATATGTTCAACATCACCGCCTGGATCCACAACAATTGCCTCACTCTTGTCCGAGGAGGCAACTATATAGCAGTTAGCGGCATATATCCCAGCCTGTAACCTCTTAATTATCATTTTCTCACCCTCTAAAATTGCTTTTTACTATCTAAAAGTATAGTTACTGGTCCATCATTTACATAATCAACCATCATGTGAGCTCCAAATATTCCCTTATCTATCCTAATTCCGATCCCCTGAATTATACTAATAAATTGATTGTATAGTTCTTCACCTTTGTCAGGATCTGCAGAATCAGAGAAACTTGGTCTTTTGCCCTTCCTTACATCTCCGTATAATGTAAACTGAGAAATTGCAAGTATTTCTCCTCTGATATCCTGAACGGAAAGATTCATTTTCCCATTTTCGTCTTCAAAAATTCTTAGCCCGGAAACCTTATCGGCCATATACTCGATGTCAGATACTGTATCTTCCTTGCCTACCCCAAGATATACCAGCAATCCTTTGCCAACTCTTCCTACCATCTTATCGTCTACTCTTACTTCAGCACTACTTACTCTTTGAACTACTGCCCGCATATATGTCCTCCTTAAGCTGTTACTCTATATACATCGAAGACGTTCCCAATCCTTCTGAGCCTTTTCATCAGCTCATTTAGCTGCTCCTTATCATGTATTTCAAGGGTCATATTTATCATAACGGATTTGTCCTTATTGGTTCTGGCATTAAGCGATAGCAAACCAACATCTGCATCGTTGACCCTTAAAGCTATCTCTGCCAGCAAGCCGGGTCTATCTGTGGCCTTAACCTGGATCTCAGCACTATATGACGACTTCTTCTCTATGTCCCAGCTTACCTCTATAGATCTCTCCTCCTGTCCTTCCAGTATAGTTGAAAGATTAGGACAGTCTGTACGGTGAATTGAAACTCCCCTGCCTCTTGTTATAAAGCCGACAATGTCATCACCTGGAACTGGATTGCAGCATTTCGAAAACTTTATCTTTACATTATCGATATCCTTTACCACTATTCCATGAGTTGGTCTTGGCTTTGACTTATTTTGGGACTTTTGAATTTTCGACTCAACTATTTCTTTTTCGCTGGGCTTGAAGTGTTCACTATAAATTTCCTTTAATTTGCTGATCACCTGGTTTATAGTTATACTCCCATAACCAATCGAAGCATAAAGGTCCTCTATGGAGCTTATACTTACCTTTCCAGCCACATTTTTAAGCCATTCGTCAACAAGAATGTCAGATGGTCTATATCCTAACCGTTTGATTTCCTTCTCAAGTGCATCCTTGCCCTTGGCAATGTTAAGATCACGTTCCTGCAGCTTGAACCATTGTTTGATTTTTGTCTTTGCCTGATTGCTCTTTACAAGCTTTAGCCAGTCTCTGCTGGGCCCGCTGCTGTTTGCACTTGTTATAACCTCAACAATATTCCCGTTCTTTAGCTTATAATTAAGCGGAACTATCCTATTGTCGACCTTAGCTCCCACACATTTGTTTCCTACATCGGTATGGACTCTATATGCAAAATCTATTGGTGTTGAACCATCAGGCAGGTTAATGACATCTCCCTTTGGAGTAAACACAAATACCTCGTCAGTAAAGAAATCAATTTTAAGGGTTTCCATAAATTCCTTTGGATCGTTAAGGTCCGTCTGCCACTCAAGAAGCTGTCTGAGCCAGGTCAGCTTGTCATCAAAATTGTTTCCTTTAGCGTAGCCCTCTTTGTATTTCCAGTGAGCAGCAATACCATATTCCGCAGTTCTATGCATTTCGTAGGTCCTGATCTGGACCTCAAAAATCTCACCCTTGTTACCTATTACAGTTGTATGCAATGACTGATACATATTAGGCTTGGGCATTGCTACGTAATCCTTGAAACGTCCAGGCAATGGCTTCCACAGAGTGTGCACAATTCCAAGGGCTCCATAACAGTCCTTAATGTTGTCAACAATTATCCTGACTGCGGTTAAATCGTATATCTGTTCAAAGGCCTTTCCCTGGTACATCATCTTTTTGTAGATACTATAAAAATTCTTTGGTCTTCCGCTTATTTCACACTTGATACTCATCTCACCGAGCTTCTCATACAGCTCATCGATGATCTTTTTAATAAAAGCCTCTCTTTCAAGCCTTTTCTTAGAAACCTTCTCTACCAAGCTATAATAGTTTTCAGGATCAAGATATCTTAATGACAGATCCTCCAACTCCCACTTGATCTTAGAAATACCAAGTCTGTGAGCTATAGGTGCATATATCTCAAGAGTCTCAATAGCTTTTTCTTTCTTTTTTTCATCTGTCATATACTCCAATGTCCTCATATTGTGAAGTCTGTCAGCAAGCTTAACTATAATCACTCGAATGTCCTTGGCCATTGCGATTACCATTTTTCTCAGATTCTCAGCCTGATTCTCCTGCTTAGTTTTGTACTGAAGCTTCTTCAATTTAGTTACACCATCGACAAGGTCAGCTACCTCTTCTCCGAACTCTTCCCTTACCTTGTCATAAGAGATATTGGTATCCTCAATTACGTCATGAAGTAATCCTGCAATTATTGTAGCTGTATCCATATTTAAGTCAGCAAGAAGAAGAGCTACCTGGAAAGGATGGACGAAATATTTTTCGCCCGAGTTTCTTACCTGGCTCTCATGTGCAGCCTCTGCAAAGTTATAAGCCTTGATGATTAGCTGCATATCAGCATTTGGATTATACTGTTCAATCCTAAGGAGTAAATTCTCCAACATAGTAACACCTTCTCGCTATTTCTTAAATCTATAACTGTCAATTACAAATTGTATGCTTTTCCTTCCCATATAGTCATTTACAGAAGGATAATATACTATATCCATACAGATCGAATTTCTCTGTCCAGCCAAAGCATTTTCAACTTCTTGTTTGCCAAACGAATCCATCGCTCCGGACACCCACATCTCTGGATCACTAAATACCACCCCTTCCAGTTTTTCTGTATGGTCCTTACCAATTATTAGCTTGAGTACATTTGAATTTTTACCAAGAATTGCTGCTTTATGGATCTTAAGACCCTTAAACCCAAACAAAGGCTTAGGATTACCTTTGCCAAAGGGCTCCAGCTTTTCAATTTCACTTAAAAGATTCCAGTCGAATTTTCCCGGATCCATCTGCATTTCAATGTATATCTTTGGTGTTAGGTCATCTTCTGTCAATCTGCTGTTTCTATTAAGCAATTCTCTTAGTTGTTCCAAGTTTGCATCCTTTAAGCTAAGCCCAGCAGCCATTGGATGCCCACCAAACCTTTCAAGAAGATGACTTACCTTATTGAGTTCATCAAAAATATGGTATCCCTCAATTGACCTTGCAGAACCTTTTATACCTTCTTTACCCCTGGTCAGAACTATTGTAGGTCTATTATACTTCTCTTTTACCCTGCCTGCAACAATGCCTGCGACGCTTTCATGTATATGAGGATCAAATGCAACTATAACACTTTGATTACCCAACTGAGACTCAATAAGATTTTCTACCCGCTCTACGCCATCCCTGGTAAGAGACTGTCTTTCCTCGTTAAGCTCCCTCAGTTTAATAGCTATAGCCATAGCTTCATCACTTCTCGAGCTAAGAAGGAGTTCAAGGCCTAAAATCGCACTATCAAGTCTTCCAGAAGCATTAAGGCTAGGTCCAATTATAAAACCGACATGGTATACTCCCAGCTTTTTGCCGGTTAGTCCACTGGCTGACAAAAGTGCCTTCAGCCCAATATTTTGGCAATTATTCAGTTTTTCAAGACCTCTTGCTGCGATTATTCTGTTCTCTCCAACCAGATCAACAACATCACATATAGTTGCCAGCGCAGCTATCTCCAATGAATCATCGTCAAGAGCATTCAATCCAAATCTCTCAAGTAAATGGATAGAAAGCTTTAATGCAATACCTGCACCACAAAGCATCTTTTCTGGATAAAGACAATCCTCTTGTTTGGGATTAACGATCGCATCAGCTGGAGGAATAGCCTCGGGTATATCATGGTGGTCGGTTATTATTACACGCATACCCATTTCTTTAGCCAGTTTTGTCTGACTGAAAGCAGAGATGCCATTGTCAACAGTAACTATTGTGTCGATGCCTTGTGCTTTTGCCTCGAGAACCAGAAACTGGTTGATTCCGTAACCATCCTGGATCCTGTCAGGTATAACATAATCTACGTCAGCACCAGCTCTATACAAAGCCTTATAAAGTATATATACTGAGGAGATCCCATCAACGTCGTAGTCTCCAATGATCCTGATACGTTTCCCGTGTTCAATGCAATCTTGCAAAATATCTCCGGATATTATTATATCCTTCATTAATTCAGGCTTATGCATTCTATCAAGCCTGGGATCAAGGAATTGATCGATATCATTCTTTTCAATAATTCCTCGGTTCGCAAGAAGTATGGCTAATTCCCTGGAAATATTATTTTCACTGGCAATTCTATTAACGTCTGCATGAAGCCCCTTGATGAACCATTTACTCATTTTCTCACTCCATATAAAGAAAGAATTTAGATAATTTTATCTAAATTCTATCATCATATACTATCAATTACCAGAAAAATCATTGTTTTGACTGTTGCCTTCATGGAGTTTCTCTCCCCTTGAATACAACAGCTTGAGTTGATCTTCTTTTGTTTTAACGAGAGCTTCCAGTTGGTTTTTCTCGCTTGTAAGTACATTTATCTGCCTGTTAAGATCCTTCGCTTCTTTCTTATGCCTCATTTCTCTGGCCATTCCGAATAATACGGCAATCGCTGAACCAAGCAGCACACTAATAAATATTACTATCGCCTGAGACAGCTGGACTTTTACAAATAAAAAGTCGATTTCCACAACATCCCCATTACTTAGTGCAAAGATACCGATTATTATTGCCAGAATCAATATAAAAATCAAATTCTTTTGCATAATATCCCTCCATATAATCTTTATGCCTATTTTTACCCATTAACCGTTAGTCTTCAACCTTTTGAGTGAATATAGTATTGGCGTAGCTATAAAAAGTGAGGAATACGTTCCCGAAAGCATACCTATAATCAATGGAAGTGCCAAAACCTTTACATCCTCAACTCCCACTATATAAAGAATTGTAACTGCCATTAATGTAGTCAGTGTCGTAAATAGAGTTCTTCTTAGTGACAGATTAATGCTGTTATTTATTACCTCTCCAAACCCTAACTTTGGGTAGATCTTTGACTCTTCCCGTATCCTGTCGAATATTACGATTGTATCATTTATCGAATAACCAACTATTGTCAGGATAGCAGCAATAAACGAGCTGTTTACTGGAAGTCTCAATACAGAGTATACCGCAAAAGTAACCAATACGTCGTGGACCAGAGCAATAACTGCGGCAACACCAAATTTGAATTGAAATCTGAAGGATATATAAGCAAGCATTAATACAGAAGCTATAATAACTGAAAATATGGCTCTATCTCTGATTTCCTTCCCCATGAAAGGGCCGAATTTTTGTGTTTGAAAGTTACTCCCATCCATTCCATATACTTCGACAAATTGGCTTACGATCTCTGTTGTATCCTTGTTGCTTAAATCCTTTGAACTCCTTATTATCAACTCTGCTTTTTCCGGCCCTGAGTGTATTATGCTGGCATTCTCATCATAAACGCTTACGATCTCTCTGGCTTGCTCCACAGAAACAAATTTCCCTACCTCCAGCTGTAGCATTGTCCCGCCTGTAAAATCAATTCCATAGTTCAAACCGTTTACTGCAAACATTATAAGTCCGACTGCTATAACTGCTAAAGAGATTGCATAGAATAATTTATAATTTTTAATCACATTCATAATAGCAACCCCCTATACACCGTAAAGTTTTAAATTCTTGCCGCCAGTGATCACTGCCATTAGTCTAAGAACATATTTAGTGAAGAACACTGCTGTTATCATAGATGCAACTATTCCAATGGTTAAAGTTACCCCAAAGCCTTTGATTGGACCTGTTCCATAAAAATATAAAACAGCCCCTGCTATCAATGTTGTTATATTTGAATCAAGGATCGATCGTAGAGCTCTTTTAAACCCGGCATCAATTGAGACTCTTACAGTTTTCCCCACAAGTATCTCTTCTCTGATCCTCTCAAATATCAGTATATTAGCGTCTACAGCCATACCTATCGATAAAACCAGACCTGCTATTCCAGGAAGAGTTAGCTTTGCTCCAATCAATATCATAGCCCCTACCACTAAAAGCACGTAAATAGTCAGTGCTAGTGATGCAACAAAGCCCGGAACACGATATACCAGCAACATAAAGGCAAAAATAACTGCAATTACAATCCCGCCTGCGAGTATACTCTTTTCAAACGCCTCTAATCCAAGCGTAGGACCAATTACTGAGGTTTGAAGCTCTACCATCTCAACTGGAAGGGCACCAGCCCTTATTAGGTTGGAAAGATCATTGGCTTCATCCAGTGTATACATACCTGTTATTACAGGTTTTCCATCTATAATAGGCTCCAGAACCATAGGATTTGATATAATTTCACCATCTAGTACAATATAAATAATTTTGTCCAATGTCTCTGTTTTTGCAGCAAGCACCGAAGTGGCTTCAAAGAACGACTGTCTACCTTCCTCATTTAGCTCAAGGGATACAACAGGTTCGTTTACGCCATATTCATTTGGTTGAAACAGAACTTGTGAGTTGATTACATTTTTTCCAGTGATAACAGTATCGCCAGCCGGGGTTTTGAATTCAAGCAATGCAGTTTTTCCTATAAGATCAATTGCCTGATCGGGAGCCTGAACCCCGGCAAGTTCAACCCTTATTCTATTTTCACCCTCAATCGCTATATTTGGCTCAGAAACTCCCAAGCCATCTACACGCTTCCCAATTATCGCTTTAGTTTCTTCCATCATTTGCGCTAGTTCATCACCGGTCGCTTCGGTATTGGCTTCGAGGACCACATATACACCTCCTGCCAAATCAAGTCCCAACTCAATTGAATCCTTTGCACTTCGTATGGTCTTGTCACCAAGCACTAAACCATTCATCCCAATATAGCTTGCAAATATTACAGTGATAATTATAGCAGCAACGATTGAAATACTCCTCGTCCTCATCCTATTCCTCCTCGCTGAGGCTTGCCATAACCGACAATGCACATTCAATCCTTTTCTTTTCCATCTCACAGCCAATCTCGTATGGTTTTAAAATATCGCCATTCGCATAGTGGGCATTTGCATGGCATCCACCGCTGCAGTAGAACCTGGCCCAACACTCTCTGCATTCTTTTTTTGTGTATACATTAGCGCTTTTGAAGCGTTCTCTAAGACCGGTATTGGATATGCCTAAATCAAGATTTCCAAGTAAAAACTCCTTCTCGCCGACGAATTGGTGGCAAGGGTAAATCTCTCCTTCGGGTGTCACTGCAATATACTCACTTCCTGCACCGCACCCTACTGCTCTTTTAATTATGCATGGGCCCTGGTCCAGATCGATCATAAAATGAAAAAACATAAAGTCGGGATCGTTTCTCTTGAGTTCTATATACTGCTTGGAAAAATCCTCATATTCCTTAAGCACTTCATTCAAATGTTCAGTTCTTAGAGCATAGTCCATCTCATCTGGTGCTACGACCGGTTCAATAGATATCTTCTTAAAACCATTTTTGTAGAATTCAAGAGCATCCTTACCAAAATCGGTGTTATTGCTGGTAAATGTACCTCTGACATAGTAATCCTTATCTCCTCTCAATTCAACCATTCGCTTGATTCGAGGAAGGATAACGTCATAGCTTCCTTCGCCTGAAATAGTAAGCCTCATATTATCATTTACTTGCTTTCTGCCATCAAGACTCAGAACAACATTTTCCATATTATTATTTATAAAATCCATCTTGTCTTCATCAAGGAGAACTCCGTTAGTGGTTATCGTAAATCTGAAGTTTTTGTGATAGATACCTTCAAGCTCTCTGCCATAGGCGACCAGATCTTTAACAACCTGAAAATTCATTAGTGGTTCCCCGCCAAAGAAATCAACCTCCAGGTTTCTCCTCTTTCCTGAGTTCTTTGCCAGGAACTCAAGAGCTTTTTTCCCCGTCTCGAAGCTCATAATTGATCTCTCACCTTTAAAATTACCCTGGGAAGCGAAGCAATACTTGCATTTTAAATTACAATCATGAGCGACGTGCAAGCACATTGCTTTAATAATGTTTTCCTTGTTATAATCCAGTATGTCTGGATCAGATTCCTCTGAATATAGTATATCACTATCGACCAAATACTGGATTTCATCATACGCCTCGATTATTCTTTCAGTAACAAACCGATCAGACAGATTTTCAATGACTTCTTCGATATTTTGAAGGCCATTTTCATCAAGAATATTGTAAACCAGTTCGTCAATTATATGCACAGCACCGCTGTTAACGTCAAGGACCATGTAATTATCATTTAGAAAAAACTTATGTATAAGCTGTGACAACTGTAAACCCCCTTAATTTTTCTCAAATAAAAAGCAGTGGATAATCCACTACCCCTTATTTCACTACTTGTTTTCGCACTTCTGGTTTCCAACTGTACATGACGTTTTACATGCAGATTGGCATGATGTCTGGCACTCTCCGCATCCGCCATAAATAAGACTATCCTTAAGTCTGATTTTAGTTAGTGTCTTGATATGCTTCATATGTTTCCTCCTGTTTGAAAGAATATACTTTAATGAAGCAATTATACCACATACAAGATGCATAATAAAGGAATTTTTAGTACATAAAAAAGAAAGAACTTCCATCTCTGGAAGTCATTCTCATTATTCTTCTGTGGTCTCTTCTTCCTGTTTATTGCTTTTTGAACCATTTGCTTTTACAACAGAACCAACTGCCCATCTTGTTATATCCAGCTTCGTTTTGGCAGATCCGATTTCAAGAGTGACATAATCATCCTTTAACTTGATAATTTTGCCCATGATGCCACCTATTGTGATTACTTCGTCTCCAACACGAAGGCTGCTTCTCATTTCTTTGATCTCTTTTTCCTTCTTTTTCTGAGGTCTAATAGCGAAAAAGTAGAAAATCACCAGCAAGCCTATTGGGAGAATAAATGCTTGTAATTGCTCCATTAATCAATCACTCCTTTTCTATAATCTATTATACATGAAAATCGTTAAAAATCACTCCAATAATTGTGTATAACCGTATTTTTTATAGAACTCATCTTTTAATTCAAGCAATCTGTCTTCCTTGATAGCCTCTCGAATCCTCTCCATAAGCTTTATTAAAAAATATAGATTGTGGATCGTTGTTAGCCTCAATGCAAGTATTTCATCCACGTTAAATAAATGCCTTATATAAGCTCTAGTATAATTTCTGCATGTATAGCAGTCACACTCCGGATCAAGAGGAGTAAAATCACGAGAATATTTCCCATTCCTAATTACAACCTTACCATGGCTTGTCATTGCAGTTCCATTTCTGGCAATCCTAGTGGGCAATACACAATCTGCCATGTCAATTCCCCTAATTACTGCTTCAAAGAGATAATCAGGACTCCCAACACCCATAAGGTATCTAGGTTTGTCCCTGGGCAACAAGGGCGTAGTGTAATCCAATACCTCACACATCACATCCATAGGCTCGCCAACACTTAGTCCACCCACTGCATAGCCGCAAAAATCCATTTCAACCAAGTCTTTAGCACTTTGCTCCCGCAGATCTCTAAACATGCCCCCTTGAACTATGCCAAAAAGGGCCTGAGTGTTCCAATCCTTATGGTGTTCCTTGCATCTCTTCGCCCATCTTGTAGTCCTCTCCATTGATTGCTTAGCATACTCATAATCAGCAGGGTAGGGAACACATTCATCGAAGCACATCATAATGTCTGATCCTAATGCATTTTGAATATCTATGGATGTCTCAGGACTAATAAAGTGTTTTGAACCGTCTATATGAGATCTAAACTCGACGCCCTCTTCTTTGATCTTACGAAGCTCTCCAAGGCTAAATACCTGAAAACCACCACTATCCGTGAGTATCGGTCCATTCCAGTTCATGAACCTGTGGAGCCCTCCAGCCTCTTTAACCAGGTCATGCCCTGGTTTGAGATATAAATGATATGTGTTGGACAATATTATTTTAGCTCCCAGATCCTTTACTTCCTCTGGCGTCATTGTCTTAACTGTGGCTCTTGTTCCTACAGGCATAAAAACAGGCGTTTCGATTTCTCCATGAGGAGTAACGATTCTTCCGAGCCTTGCTTTGGTTTCCTTTGATTCCTTTATCAATTCATATTTAATTGCCATCAGATTCCTCCATCACTTTATCAACATGGCATCGCCAAAGCTGAAAAATCTATATCTTTCTTTGATTGCTTCGCTATATGCAGTCAACATCAATTCTTTTGAACTGAATGCACTTACCAGCATGAGCAAGGTTGATTCTGGAAGGTGGAAATTAGTTAGCATAACGTCCACAGCCTTAAACTTATAGCCTGGATATATAAATATATCAGTCCATCCACTTGAGGGTTTTATCATTCCATTCTCATCCGCAGCAGTCTCCAGTGTCCTGGTACTTGTAGTACCTACAGCAATTATCTTTGAGCCCCTAAGCTTGGCTCTATTTATTTCCTCTGCTGTTTCGTGACTGATGTCGTAATACTCTGAGTGCATAATATGCTCATTAATATCCTCTACCTTGACTGGTCTGAAGGTACCTAACCCAACATGCAAGGTCAGGTACAGGGTATGCACACCCTTATCCCGAATTTTGTCGAGAAGTATTTTATCAAAATGCAATCCTGCGGTAGGGGCAGCTGCTGACCCATTATTTTTTGAATAAACCGTCTGATATCTTTCAGAGTTCTCCAGTCTTTCAGTGATGTATGGCGGGAGCGGCATCTCGCCCAGTTTATCAAGCACCTCTTCGAATATCCCCTCAAATTTGAATTCTATGAATCTCGTTCCATCCTCCCCAATACCTTTCACAATGCCTGTAAGAAGTCCATCCCCATATTCTATCCTCCCACCAGGTTTCATTTTTTTTCCGGGTCTAACAAGGCACTCCCATATTCTTCCGGATACTCTCTTAAGCAAAAGTGTCTCTATTTTTTCTTCTTTCCCAGGTCTGTTCCCAAATAATCTTGCAGGTATAACCCTGGAGTCATTCATAACCAGAACATCACCTGAATTTAGCTCATCCAATAACTCAGAAAATATTTTATGATTCATTTCACCGGTTTTTCTGTCCAAAATCAATAACCTTGAGGATGTCCTGTTTTCCAATGGATGCTGAGCAATCAGCTCCTTCGGTAGATCATAATAAAAATCGCTAGTTTTCATTCTCTACTTCCTATCTATAAAATATAGTTAATTCAATGTTCCTGTAATAGTGCTTCAATATTTCTTCAAATGTATATCCTTGTTTTGCCATTTCGATGGCACCGTATTGACTCATTCCCACCCCGTGGCCAAATCCTTTGCCAGTTATCAGGTATTCATCATCCATTACAGTTTCGACATTCTTAATGCCAAATGTTTTTATGCCTGAAACCCCCATAGCAGTTATGGCGGAAATATTTGTGGTTTCGCCATTTTTGCCAATAACTGAAAAACCCCTTTTGGTTACTTCAAGCTCAGATTTCCTTCTGGAATCAGTAGCATATAATACACCCGAGTTATAAACTGCTTCATCTCCGATGTAAAATAGAGTGCTCTTGAAAGTTATCGCTCCCATTAAAGTCCTAAATTGAGCCCCAGTTAATTCAACGGAATCCCGTGATCCGATGATCTCCATTAATGTAACTCTACCTGACTCAGATCTTTCCTTAATCGAAATTCCTTCTACTCTTCCTATGTCATATCCTTCAGCTTTCAATTTATCCTCTATCTCATGTGCAGCCAATACTACTGACCACGATGAGTTGGGTCCGTTTGTAGAAAAAGGATCATTCACAGCTCTTAAGTATGGTATAGCAGTTGCCCAAACCTTCTCACTGTTTTCGGTATGGCCTCCTGAGGAGGAATGGTATACGGTATTTGCCGGTAGTCCATTGTAGGTTGCTACAAGGCCAAACGTATCGTCTACTGCCATATTGGTATTTGGATGTTCACCATCCAAGCCTCCATATGCTTGGCAATGGGTAGTATCACACAAGTTATAGCCTTCAGCAGCATGCTTTTTCAGACTATTGTATACAAAGCTTCTTGCAGCAACAGCCTGGGCTTTTAATGCCTCCTCAGAGCTTAAAGGCGGAATCTCTTTGGGTACCACGCCATATAAGTAGCTTTCCACGTCCACATGATTAATCAGGATCAGTCCTGATGTACCGGATATAAAACCTATATAACCTCTGTACGAAATCCCAGCAGTCGAAATTGAACCCTCCTCTGGGCCAAGAACAAGAGAGCCATCAGCAGGGATAGTAGTAATATAGTTGTTGGAAGCATCAAAAATATCAAGACTCCTTGAATCAGTAAAGCTAATGCTGACATAAATCCGATTTGAATCAATATTCATCAGTTTGGATTCCTTATCCCCTTTATTTACCAGACTAAACCCGCCTCTTGAGCTAAGTAAGACCCGGTCGAGGATAGCATAGGTTTTGCCGACTCTAACATCTATAAAATCTGCATCTTTTGCTAAAGCATATGAATCAGGCATTGCGAATAATAACCCAATGACCAATAATACTGCAGAAATAAATCTTCTCATGATATTTTCCTCCCGGATCAACCTTCCAAGTCTCTGGTATAAGGTCTGTTGAAATGATTATATGCCTTCTCAGTTGCAACCCTTCCTCTTGGGGTCCTTATCAAAAATCCAATTTGTAAAAGATAAGGTTCATATACATCTTCAATGGTACCGCGTTCCTCTCCGGTCGAGGCTGCTATGGTATCGATGCCAACAGGCCCTCCCCTGAAATTGTCTATCATAGAAAGAATCAACTTTCTATCGACTGCGTCCAGCCCCAATCTGTCCACCTCTAAGACTTCAAGTCCACGCTTTGCAATCTCCTCAGTGATTATCCCGTCCTCAACGACCTGGGCATAATCCCTGACTCGCTTCAATAATCTATTAGCTATCCGAGGTGTTCCTCTTGATCTTTTGGCAATTTCATACGCTCCCATTGGATCAATTTCAATACCCAGGATTCGGGAGGATCTTGTTACTATCTCTGTCAAGCTTTCAATATCATACAGGTCAAGATTCAACATTACACCAAATCTGTCCCTCAAGGGAGAAGTCAATAGGCCCGCTCTTGTTGTGGCGCCAATTAGAGTGAATTTAGAAAGATCCAGCCTTACTGATCTTGCTGATGGTCCCTTACCAATTATTATATCGAGCGCAAAATCCTCCATAGCAGGATAAAGGACCTCCTCTACCGTCCTGTTTATCCTATGTATCTCATCAATAAATAATACATCATCATCCGATAGGTTCGTAAGTATACTAGCAAGGTCACCAGGTCTTTCAATAGCTGGTCCTGAAGTAACCCTTATATTTACACCCATTTCGTTGGCGATTATATTGGCAAGAGTCGTTTTACCTAATCCCGGGGGCCCATAAAGCAGTACGTGGTCTAAAGATTCACTTCTCCCTTTTGCTGCTTGGATAAAAATGCCCAGTTTCTCCTTAGCCTTTTCCTGGCCTATATATTCATTTAACCACTTCGGTCTCAATGTAGCCTCATTTTCTATATCATCCATATTCATATGTCTTGCTACTATCCTATCTCTCACATCATCCATCTTACATTCTCCTTAAAATGAAAGTTTTCTCAAGCCAGCTTTGATAATATCCTCAACGATCATATCATCAGTTTCTATAGTCCTAAGAACCTTCTCAACCTCATATCTGGAATATCCCAGAGACGTAAGAGCTTCTACAGCCTCTTCGTATTCGCTGTTAAAGGCAGCTTCGACAATATCCAAATCATCATAAGCCTTATATGCGATCTTATCCTTCAGCTCAAGCACTATTCTCTCGGCAGTCTTTCTTCCCACACCCTGACCCTTGCACAAAGCGTTTAAATCCTTAGTTAGTATAGCTCTTTGAAGCTGGCCCGGATTAAGAGCAGACAGTATACCGCATGCTACCTTTGGGCCAACCTTCGAAACTGTTAGCAGCAGCTTGAAGGCATCCATTTCTTCGGAGGTAGTAAATCCGAAGAGAAACATTCCATCCTCTCTAACTATCAGGTTAGTGTGCAGCTTTTGAGCTTCAGTGGTTCTTGAGGAATCAAGTATTGAGTTGGTTGATGTATTTATTTTGTAGCCAATACCATTGTTCTCAACTATTAAGTAATCTTCTCCAATGTGCTCTACTTTCCCAATTATGTAGTCGATCATTATAAATCACCTGTCCCAATTATTTCATTATAAACGAATCCTTGAACTTAAGAGAGCTTCCATGACATATGGCTACTGCCAAGGCATCTGCAGCATCATCGGGCTTTGGTATATCTTTCAGATTAAGAAGTATCTTAACCATTTCCTGGACTTGATGTTTTTCGGCCCTTCCATACCCTACGACTGCCTGTTTGATCTGAAGTGGCGTGTACTCGTATACGCCAATGTTGTGATCGACAGCGGCCAGTATTTCTACTCCTCTTGCATGTCCAACCCTTATAGCTGTCTTGACATTTTTATTGAAGAAGAGCTCTTCAATTGCCATATCCTCCGGTTTGAAAAATTTGATGATCTCCGAAAGCTCTTTATATACAGCCTGGAGCCTTAAAGGAAACATTACATCTGCACTGGTTTCTATAGTGCCATGTTCTACCGCTTTGTAGCTATTACCTATACATTCAATAATACCATATCCAACAGTGGCTATCCCGGGATCAACACCAATTATTATCATAAGCTTCTCCTTTTTACATACCTTGACTTCTATATTGTAACATATACAGGCATAGAATCAGAAATACATTTTAAAACCCTCTGACGATGAAGCCAGAGGGCATTTTGCGATTAAAATCTATGAATAATTACCTATATCTTTTTAAGACTCGGTCATTTAATCCATTCCAATATGCGTCTTTATATAGTCTCATGCCGTTTCTATTTATAATTTTTACTACTTCCATGTAGATATTTGACAGTTCATCCAGCGTCAATAGTGAATCATCCTCAGCAATATGAGTATATTCATCGCTATAGTTTATTGTAAGCTGCTTGTCGAGATACTTATTAAGGCTGTAAACCTTCGCTCGAATTATCTTATCACAGTATTGCTCAATCAGATTTATTATATGTCCACTTTCCTCCTCCTGTTGTTCCAGTGAAGAAAATACCTCCTCCTTGAAGGCCTCCACATTGTCCGGTCCACTCTCGAAATGAAACAAATATTTCTGATAATATAATTCATTGATAGGGTAAGTCTTTACAGTCAAATCTTCAAGTTTATTAGCTTCTTTAATGTTTATGAAACCATCCTTATACCCCTCAAGATAAAGAAGCAGCTCAAGCCTGTTAATATCTTCATGGAGAAGCTCTCCAAGATTTAAGGCTATAAGCTGATTTCCTCTTCTTTCCTTCAGTATTCTGGTTATACTGTTCTTCAAGAATTTAATGGAAACATATTTGGGGAAAATATTTCTGATATTGTCTTCAATGTCGTAAAGATTCAAAAGGATATGTATGCTGTTTAAGTCATTTTTAAAGAGAAAGTTATGCTTCAAACCCTCGTAAAGGTCGCAAAATGTGTCATTAGTCAAAGCCATACAGCAAATCCCCCCTTTGATGTTCCAATAAAAGATGTGTATAATCATTATACTATAAAACTTTGACCATTTGTATATTAGTTTGTAACCATTTTGTTATAATATTTTAACATATAGAAGGATCAGCACAATGGCTGATCCCATGAGTATCTATAGCAGGAATATCCCTTCCTCTTCACATCTTTTTATCTCTTCTTCAGACCAAATAGAGGCCTGAACCTGTCCTATATGCTTTGCTTGAAGGAAATACATGCAAATCCTGGATTGTCCTATACCTCCTCCTACCGTGTAAGGCAACTCTCCAGCCAATAATTTATTATGATATTCCAGAGCTTTCCTATCCTCGGTACCTGAAATCCTGAGTTGCTTTTCCAAAGCCTCTTCATCAACTCTTATTCCCATGCTTGAAAGCTCAATGGAATCCTGCAATGCAGGGTTCCAAAAAATGATGTCGCCATTCAATGACCAATCATCGTAATCCGGTGCCCTGTTGTCATGTGGCAATCCAGACTTTAGCTTTTCCCCAATTTGTGTTAGAAAAACAGCCCCATACTCCTTTGCTATCAGATGTTCTCTTCTCTTCGGCGACTCATCCGGATATCTATCCTCCAGCTCCTGACTGGATATAAAGGTAATTTTTCCCGGAAGCTTTTTAAATAGCCTGGATGGATAAAGCCCGTTAATAAAGTCCTCCGTAGCTTTAAAAGCCTCATAAATCCTTTCAACTGTGTCTACCAATGTTTCATAGGTTCTGTCCTCTTTGAGGATAATTCTTTCCCAATCCCACTGGTCGACATAAATTGAATGCAAGCTATCAACATATTCATCAGGCCTTATTGCATTCATATCTGTATAAAGCCCTTCACCAGGCTTAAATTCGTACCATTTAAGTGCCATCCTTTTCCACTTTGCAAGAGACTGAACTATTTCGACATCGAGATCGTGCTTTGTTATCCTGAAGGCTACCGCCTTCTCAACACCGTTTAAATTGTCATTTAACCCTGTCTCAGGTCTTACGAATAATGGGGCGGATACCCTCGTCAGATTTAACTGCTCTGCCAGTTTTCTCTCGAAAAAGTCTTTGATCTGCTTGATGCCAACTTGTGCTTCCCTGGGTGTAAAACCGTTTACCATCATCACAATTATCACTCCTTATTTAAATTAAAAAACCCTTCATCCTATAAAAGGACGAAGGGTAAGTTCGCGGTACCACCTTAATTAGCCATTAAGCTCTCTCTTATCCGTACAGATTTTAATCGATACGTCATAGCTGATAACGGGCTATACCGTCTGAGCCTACTTGTTAATACGTTCGGTCAGATACTCAGGGCTGTTCTTCCTCCAAGCTTTCGTACCAGGATCCCACCATTCCCAGCTCTCTTAGACTACGTTCTTAAAGTACTCGTCCCCTCACTGTACTGTATTAAATATATGCAAATTATATTAAGTATAGCAAAAGTTGTCAAGAAAAAATTTAAAACTCTAAAGCAAAAGCTCTATAAATGTCCTCAGAATAGTTTTGTATCGCATCCAGAATGAAATAGGTGATTTTAAGATTTATTGAAACCGCAAAATCAAGATCGTTCTTCATACCAGTCTTAAGTGAATATTCGTCGACTACATCCATAATATAATTTTTAATGGCTATTCTCATGTTTAGAAGGCTCTCGTCACTAAAATTCAAGTCATCTACAGTAATGACATTCTTTTTAAAGCTATGACTGGATGCAAAATCATTGAGCTTAGATTCATATCTCACGTGTTTGATCATTGAGTCCGCAAAAGTCCATCTCCTTGCGTGTGGCAAGCAAACATAATCGGATAAGTAATGCGATATTATCCCAATGCTTTTACTAAGGATATTTACTGCAATTGGATCCTTTATCTTTCTTAGATCCACAAAACGGCTAATAAAAATTATCTTCATAATTTCTAAAGCTATATAGTTGAGACTTTCGTCCTGATAATGCCTTATCAGCTTGTATTTTGGGACAATATCAGGTGCTACTGAGCCCCATAAAAGCTTATCCTTATTAAGTTTGAAATCATAAATTTTATATATATCTTCATATACCTGGGAGGCAATGATTCTATGAGTATCAGCGAATATTTCAAACACTCCCTTGCAAGAATATTTCAACTTTCTTGATAATATAACAATAAGCTTCACATGTCAACCTTTGAAATATATTATTAATGTAATATTGATAATATTTAAGATTTTCAGTGTATTTTTCTGATGAACTTCTCATAAACGCCATAATTTTCATGGCTGAACAGCACAAATGTTACTTCCTCAATGGAAGAAGAAATCTTTGAAAAATCTATCAATGCTTCAAATGCAATCTCAACAGCTTCATCAATTGGATATCCATACGCCCCAGTTGAAATTGATGGGAATGCAATTGTTTTTATTCCGTATTCATCAGCCAATTTTAATGAATTGAAATAAGCATTATATAGAAGCCTCTTATCTAAATAGGGATTGTTGCCATAAACTGGGCCTACGGTATGTATGACATATCTGCAGGGCAGATTTCCAGCAGTGGTAATGCGAGCTTCACCTGTAGGACAACCCGAATGCTTTTTGCATTGCTCGAGAATAGTTGGTCCACCTCGTCTATGGATAGCACCATCTACACCTCCGCCTCCTAAAAGTGTGTTGTTAGCTGCATTAACTATTGCATCGGTTTTCTCCTCAGTAATATCGCCAAGCTTGATTTTGACACGTACATTATTTAGCACCATGATACCCCTCCTCGTTTATGATCCCAATTTCATCACTATGTTACGTATTTCAAATTGCCTCGGTCAATCGCAGCCAGAATGATTTTATGTTACAATATTTCTATAACATCAGGGCGAGGTAATTTCTGTGTATGAGCTTTTAACATTATCTATTTTTATTTTAATATTAGCTGTTTTTGTTGCAACAGGTCAATCATTAATAATTGCGTTATCACTGGGATTGCTTATTTTTGTAATATACGCATTTATTAAAGGAAACAACCCTAAAAGGATCGGCTCAATGATTCTTAATGGAGTAAAGAGCGCCAAGACAATACTCATTGTCTTTGGTTTGATAGGTATCTTGACGGCGCTTTGGAGAGCAGGAGGTACTATTCCCTTTCTAATCTACCATTCTATAAGATTCATACGGCCGGATTTTTTTGTTTTGTATGCCTTTATTTTATGTTCAATGGTTTCTATTCTAACAGGTACATCCTTCGGTACAGCCAGCACAATGGGAGTTGTGTGTATGTCTATAGGGCTTGCACTTGGAATAGATCCATTCTTAACTGGTGGCGCCATACTCTCAGGAGTATTTTTCGGTGACAGATGTTCTGCTATTTCCTCAAGTGCACTACTGGTTAGCGAGCTTACGCAAACGAACCTTTTCATCAACATAAAGAATATGCTGAAAACAACTATGGTTCCATTACTTATTACAATGATAGTCTATGCTGTCACAGGTCACATAAACTCAACCACGGTCGTTTCGTCAGAATCAGTCTTCATATATAGCGACAGCTTTAACCTATATTGGTGGGTCTCCATACCTGCAGCTCTCGTAATACTATTATCTCTATTTAAGTTCAAGGTTAAGCGAACTTTGATCATAAGCATTATCGCTAGCGTTTTTGTTTGTATTTATGCCCAAAAAATCTCCGTACCAGAAATAATATCCATAGCAATAATGGGATATGAGGCTGAGAATCCAACACTTGGTCCTATAATAAATGGAGGTGGATTAGTTTCCATGGTGAGATCAGCTTCCATTGTTGGCATTTCCTCTTCATACTTTGGTATATTCAGAAACACGGAAATTCTTTTGGAAATAAAAAGATGGATCAGGAACCTGTCACTTCGCACCACAAGTTTCTTTGCCATCTTTCTTTCATCAATTTTAATGAGTGCTGTTAGCTGTAATCAAACCCTTGCTACAATGCTGACTTTCGAACTGAATGATGACCTTGTACCAGACAGATACAAGTTAGCCATCTACCTTGAGAATACAGTCATTGTTATTGCCCCGCTTATTCCCTGGAGTATTGCTGGTGCCTTTCCTCTAACAACGGTTGGAGCTCCTGCTTCGAGTATTCTTTATGCGGTATATCTCTATATATTGCCTTTATACGGATTGTTGACTGAAAGAGACAAACCTAATTCTTAGTATTTTGATTCTATTAATTTTATGGTATCATAGATTTTTTGATTTATGGGAGTGGGAACATTATGCTTTCTTCCATATTCGATAACAGTTCCGGCAAACATTTCCACTTCAGATTTTATCCTGTGAAGACCATCATGTCTCATGGAGGGCATCCCCTTGGGGTTTAGAGAGTCAACAAGGCCAACATAGAACTCGAGATCCTTTTCACTGACCCTAATGCTTTCCTTCTCGGCAAGAGCTATTACTTCTCTCATAGCTTTGATCATCATATCTCTTTCCGGTCCTTCTTTTTGTATTGTCTCAAAGGTTCCTTCATGCATCATGATTACTTGATTAACACCTACATTCAGCATAAATTTACTCCATAGTCTGTGCATCACATCCTTTTCGACTTTATACGGGAATTCTGTTCTTTCGAAAAGTCTTATGAGGTCATTCAATCTATTCCTCTTATTTTCATCCTCTTTATCGGTTCCTATGCATACATAACCCATATTGATGTAATTTAGAGATCTTTCAGTTCTAATGGGATCCATCCCTTCAGCAGTCGCAAATAAGATTTTATCCATACCAAAAGCCTCACCTAAAATCTTCTCACTTGATATTCCATTCATAAGAGAAATTATAGTTGTAGATTCATCAACACTTTTTCTAACTGTTTCAATGGCACTTTCCAGGCTAGTTGACTTTACTGCAAATATGATCAATTGAGACTTGCTAACACCTTCTCCAGAGACCACTTTGAAGTCGTAACTCTTGCCATTTATGATTCTGTGCCCATAATCTGGAATTTTAGCTCTTTCTTTATCAATAATAAATTCAACATAGTCACTGCCTAGCTTATCATAAAGAAAGCTACCGAAGATGAGGCCAAGTGAACCCATCCCAACTATTGAAACCCTTGTTATTTCCATTCATAATCACTCCTTCTAACCAAAATCATATTAAGTATGTTTATATCATTTACCATCAATTTGTGAATCTATTAAACTATAAAATGCTGAAAATATTCTCAATAACTCTCAGACCATAGTTCTGAATTATAGATTATGTAATTCCTAAGATCCGAACAACTTGAATCTTAAAAATGCAAACCGATTCATTTAGACATCAAAAAATAAATATAGTTAGGAAAATCCGAACATGAAAAAAGCCTTGAAAAATCAAGGTTTTTTATCTTGGTGTACCCAGAGGGATTCGAACCCCCGGCCTACTGGTTCGTAGCCAGTTACTCTATCCAGCTGAGCTATGGGTACATAGCATATTGGAGCGGGTGAAGGGAATCGAACCCTCGCAACCAGCTTGGAAGGCTGGGGCTCTACCACTGAGCTACACCCGCATTTAAAAAAATGAAGAAACATCTTTCTTCATTCAAGTTCATTTGGAGCGGAAGACGAGATTCGAACTCGCGACCCTCGCCTTGGCAAGGCGATGCTCTACCACTGAGCCACTCCCGCATATTTATTAAGTTTATTTGGTGGAGGAGAGTGGATTTGAACCACTGAAAGCTTAGCTAACGGATTTACAGTCCGTCCCCTTTGGCCACTCGGGAACTCCTCCATATCTATTCCCTTGCTAT
>Ga0265295_1000328_pt1 | contig 97316 bp, 77 predicted proteins | sample Munlansysbiofilm_FD_192503 | JGI IMG/M metagenome (GOLD analysis project Ga0265295, IMG submission 192503) | Leachate microbial communities from a municipal landfill in Southern Ontario, Canada - Methane capture system biofilm | ecosystem: Engineered > Solid waste > Landfill > Unclassified ... | reverse complement strand
ATTTGGCTAAGCAATTTGGTTGATAACAGAATAAGCCCTAGTAATACTAAAAGGAAAACTAGCTTAGCGTTCTTTAGCATAATAATTTAATTAAAAAGGGGGGCGATTAGATAGCAGACACCCCCCCCCGTTATTATACTACTGCAATGTGAATATAACTGGTAGATTGAAGGTTACTCGAACCTTTTCACCACGTTGTTTACCCGCTTCCCATTTTGGGCTCGCCTCTATAGCTCTACAAGCCTCCTTATCGAGCGATGGGTCAACTCCTCTTAGCACTTTTATGTTGCTAACGGAGCCATCAACCTCTACAATAAATGAAACAATAACTCTTCCCTGAATTCCGTTTTGAGCAGCAATTTCAGGATAAATGAGGTTCTCATTAATATACTCTCTAAATTTGTTTAAGTTGCCACCTTGGAACGTGGGCATATTCTCAACAATCACAAAAACATTATCATCAACGTTCTTCTGTGTTGATTTCTCACTATTTATGACAACAAATGCGGTGTCTTCTTCATTAGCAGCTGGGGTAGTCTCGTCGTTATTACACGATATGGCAAAAACGAAGGGTAGTGCAACCAAAAGGGCTGCGAAAATGCGAAAGGATGTTCCTTTTGTTCTTTTTGTTGTGGTCATCATGGCTAATCGTTTTAGTGTTAGTGATTTGTTTAAATTATTGCCAATGGGCAGCGCTATCCCATTAAAAGCAATAGAGATTATTGTATCTAAATATGAATGTGGATCGGTTTGTGTTTTAATTACGGCCCTGTCTGCTTGGTACTCGTGAATTTCGACCAACGTTTTGCGTAGCATCCAAAAAAATGGGTTGAACCATTGCGTAATCCCAATCAGTTCAAAAAGTATTATGTCAACCGAGTGTTGTTTGGTAGCATGCGCTTTTTCGTGTTTAAGTATCTCTTCAATCTTGCTAGCGGGTATGTTGTTCAAGTTAATAAAACACAGGTTGAAAAATGAGAAGGGCGAAATATCATTCGTATGCTCCACAATTTTAAGGTTGCCCTTTGTGTAAATGTTCGCTTTACGAGTCAGTTTTGCAATTTTAAGTACTTGATATATAAATCGGAGTAGGAAGAAAACCGATATTGTTATATAGGCTACTCCAGCTACCTTTAACCAAGAAATTGAGTAGCCCCCCTGTACGTTGCTTACAGTAATTTCTGGTAATGTGATTACTAAAGATGTACCATTTGTTAAGCCAGAAATACCATACATAGGTTGAATTAGCGGTATTAGCCAGGGTAATATTGCGGCAGACACAACAGCTAAAACGATAAAAGCCCTTATTGTGCTAAATTTTGTAACCGATTTTAGAAATAGAAACCAAATTACCCAAATGGTTGCTATTATTAGGCTCATTTTTAGCGTTAATGTGAGTAGACTAGTGGTTGTCATCTTCTTTTTGTTTTTTTACTTGTTCAGAAAGTAGATTAATGATTGACTCCATTTCCTTAATGGTCAGGTTATCTTCCTTGGCAAAAAACGATACCATTTGCCTGTACGAGTTTCCAAAGTAATTTTTTATAAAGCCCTTAATATAGTTGCCAGTATACTCCTTTTTACTGAGTAGCGGGTAGTATTGGTGGGTATTACCATAAGCTCGGTAACCAACAAATCCTTTTCTTTCTAGTATTCTAACTATTGTTGAAACCGTATTATAGGCTGGCTTTGGCTCGGGCATTTCACTTATAATGTCTTTTACAAACCCTCTTTCAATGTCCCACAGAATTTGCATTATTTGCTCTTCTGCTTTCGTAAGTTCTTTCATTTATTTAGTTTAAGTTTTCAAAGTCATAGGTTGAACATCCATAGCGTGACTAATTGTATAACTGATAAGATTATTAGTATGGGTGTTTCATAATATAAATGTTAATACAAACCTACAACTAAAAACTTAGTTAGTCAACTAAAAAGGTAGTTTATTTTAAATTAATTTTTATTTTTTTATTTTCACCTATTATAATACAGTGTTAATTAGCATCTTACGTTTATTCTCTTGTTGTAAAATACGGCAACTTTTATTCAAACTTTTTTGTAAATTTCTCAAAGTTTTTTAGTTAACAAGATGTATCTTACTTTTCAATTTTAACCGCCTCCTTCGGCTACTCGGGCTGATTGTCAGGTAAAGCCCAGTCGAAGCCGATAGCCAAAGCAAAGCGAGATTTATAGATATCTTTTTAATTATTAATCGTATTAAACCTAGTCGTATAAAATCAATCAAAATCACAGAAACCACTAAATTTTAACACTATGCGTTTAATAACAATTTCTTGTATTATGATTATAGGATTATTTTTTGGGTGTCAGAATCCTAAAGCGCCTGTAAAACCGGCACTTAATATTGCTAATATGGATACCGCCGTTAACCCTGGCGAAGATTTTTTTTCGTATGCAAACGGCAATTGGGTTAAGAATACCATAATACCTGAAGACAAATCGAGGTATGGCTCATTCGATATTTTGCAAGAGGAGAACAACAAGCAGCTAAAAGCAATTTTTGAAAAGGCTGCTGCTCAAAAAAAACATAAGGTAGGTTCAAGTTGGCAAAAGGTAGCCGATTTTTATATTGCTGGAATGAACGAGCAGCTGGCAGAGGAGAAGGGCATTGAACCAATTAAACCCGAGTTAACCCGCATAAACTCTATCGAAACAACCAATGAGGTTTTGGGTATGCTTTCGGAACTGCATAGCATAAGGGTATCGCCTTTATTTGGTGTTTATGCTGGTCAGGATAGAAAAAACACAACTCAAATAGTTCTAAACCTAGGGCAAGGGGGCTTGGGTTTGCCCGATAGGGATTACTATGTTTCGGACGATAAGCGTTCGCAAGAAATATGTGCTGAGTATCGAAAACATTTAGCCAATACATTTATGCTTATTGGCGTGCCAGAAGCCGATGCTCAGAACAAGGCCAATAGCGTGTTCGAACTGGAAACTCGTTTGGCCAAAGTGTCATACACACGTCTTGAGCGCCGCGACCCAAATCGTACATACAACAAGTTATCATTTGAGGAGATTCAGAGTTTAAGCCCAAGTATTCAATGGGAACAATATTTTACTGGTATTGGTGTTGACAAACCCGCTGAAGTTATTATTGACAATCCCGGCTTTTTTAAAGAGCTGGCGGTAATGGTTAATGAAATTCCTGTATCTGCTTGGAAAGATTACTATACATGGAATTTGGTTAGCCGATTCTCACCCTACTTAAGTTCAGGGTTTGTTGAGGAGAGTTTTTCTTTCTACGGAAGTGTGCTTTCTGGAAATGAGGTAGATAAACCCCGTTGGGAGCGTGTTGCTGGAGCAGCTAATATGTTTATTGGCGAGCTGGTAGGACAAATTTTTGTTGAAGAGAATTTTCCGCCCCAAGCAAAAGTGAAAATGGTTAACCTGGTTGCAAACCTTAAATCTACCTATCGCGATCGAATACAAGGCCTGATATGGATGTCGGATGTAACAAAAGAGCGAGCGTTGGGAAAACTCGATGCCATAAATGTTAAGATTGGGTATCCCGACAAGTGGAAAGATTATAGTAGCCTTGATATCATTGACGATTGCTATGCAACCAATGTGAAAAATGGGTTGGCTTTTGCATTCCGCACCAATATGGATAAGGTTGGCAAACCAGTTGACAGAACCGAGTGGTTTATGACCCCACAAACAGTGAATGCATATTATAGCCCCACAATGAACGAGATTGTTTTCCCTGCCGCCATTTTACAACCACCATTCTTTAATTTGCACGCCGACGATGCGGTGAATTATGGCGGAATCGGCGTTGTTATTGGGCATGAAATGACCCATGGGTTTGATGACCAAGGACGCCAGTACAATAAAGATGGAAATTTAGAGGAATGGTGGGAGCCAGCCGATTCGGAAAAGTTTAATGAACTTACACAAACCATTATCGATCAGTACGAAGCATTTATTGCAATTGATGATATGAATTTGAATGGTAAGCTCACACTTGGCGAAAATATTGCCGATTACGGAGGGTTAACCATTGCTTACCATGCTCTACAAAAGGCGCAAGAGGGTAACCCCCGTCCTGAATTAATTGATGGCTTTACGCCCGAGCAGCGATTCTTTTTATCGTATGCAAATATTTGGAGGCAGGTAATTCGCGATAAGGCATTAATGCGCAGAGTTAAAGAAGATCCTCATTCGCCCGGAAAGTTTAGAGTTAATGGAGCTCTATTTAACATTGATGAGTTTTACGAAGCCTTTGAAATCAATCCAACGGATCCATTGTTTAGAGCACCCGATGTACGCCCCAAAATTTGGTAGCGCTTTTAACAATATTTTTTACAGAAAAGCCTTTGGTTATTCCAAAGGCTTTTCTGTTTCTAATGCCGTAATAATTTCGTTCGGGTTGCTTGTTGGCAGAGCACACTTCTCCCCAATGCAAAGTTTGAAACTATTGGCAGGGGTTGCCTGGTTTGCAATTGGTAGTTTTGAGTTTGGCTGATATATATATGGAACAAGATTAGGGTATGCTACCTTACGGATTACACTCCATAAGTTCTTCGCCGAATCGTCTCCAGCCGTTGTCAATTCAGCAACGTTGGTAACAAACCTAAGATAGGCGTGCGCCCATTTGTAAACAAAAGGCCCACCCTTATGAAGTTGTTCAGCAATATTGCCAATCATTTGCTTAGCCATATTGGTGTAGTTTTCGTTTCGAAAATACACACCAAGGCTCACTAGGTTATCGGCCATGGCAGCGCCCGATGATGGTAGAACCCCATCGGTAATATCCATTTTTCTAACAATAATATTATCGTGTTGTAACGATGTTAGATAGAACATTCCGGTTTTATCGTCAAAAAACTTCTCAATTGACTGTTCTGTAAGCCGTTTGGCCTTTAGCAGCCAATCCTCGTTAAAATCTGCTTGATATAGGTTTATGTAGGCTTGAATTAGAAAGGTGTAGTCGTCTAAAAATGCAGGAATGGTGGTTTTCCCTTTGCAATGTATTCTGTATACTTCCTGCTCTTTATCAATAAGCGTTTCTTCTAAAAATGTTATAGTATCAATTGCGTCAGTTAAAAACCGACTATCGCCAAATACTTGGTATGCCTTAGCAAAGGCAGTTACGGCAAGTGCATTCCACGAAAGAATTATTTTATCGTCGGTAGTTGGCCTAATGCGAGTATTTCTAACATTTAAAAGTTTGGTTCGTGCAATTTTCAGTCTTTCTGTTACCTCATCAATAGGAAGGCTCATAAGGCTAGCCGTTTCATTAATTGAGGAGGCTACGCGCAGCACATTATTCCCCATAAGTACTCCGGCCCCAGTTACTCCATATACAATAGAGAACAGCTCGGCATCGTGTCCCAATATACTGTCAATTTCCTGCTTCGAGAAGGTGTAAAACTTACCCTCTTCTCCTTCACTGTCAGCATCGAGAGCGCTATAAAATCCCTTGTTTTTCGAGCGTAACTCGCGCCGTAAAAAATCGGCTGTTTGGTATACCAATGAGCGATAATTGTCATCCTTAAAAACCCTGTAGGCATTAGCATACAGCCTTATAAGTTGAGCGTTATCGTAAAGCATCTTTTCAAAATGAGGCACAAACCATTGCTCGTCAACAGAGTAGCGATAAAACCCTCCGCCCAGATGGTCGTATATCCCTCCAAGCTGCATCTTGTCGAGTGTAAGCTTAACGTGCTGCTTTACCTCTTCGTCGTTGGCAACAATGGCATAGTCGAGTAAAAACTGGAGAGACCCTGGCATAGCGAACTTTGGAGCACCCTTATTGGCTCCGTACCTCTTATCAAAATATTTACTCCAGTCTTTAACGTATTTTGGTAGGAAGTCTCGGTCGAATTCACTTTTCTCAACCTTTTCCGAAATAATTTCGGTAACCGAAATACCCTCTGTTAGCTCGTTGGCAACTTCAATTACTTTTTTTGGCTCGGTCATCCAAGTAAAGTGCAGGCTTTTTAATATATCGAGCCAAGCTTCCGATTTAAAGTAGGTTCCTCCGTAAACTGGTTTGCCGTTGGGTAGTGCAAAGCAGTTAAGAGGCCATCCGCCAGAGCGAGTAATAATTTGTACAGCATTCAAATATATTTGGTCAACATCTGGGCGTTCCTCTCTATCAACCTTAATGCATACATAATGCTCGTTCATAAACTCAGCAACTTGCATATTTGAGAACGACTCCTTTTCCATAACATGGCACCAGTGGCAACTACTGTAACCAATGCTTATAAGCAGGAGTTTGTTCTCTTCTTTAGCCTTGGTAAATGCCTCGTCGCCCCATGGGTACCAGTTAACAGGGTTGGTGGCGTGTTGTAATAAATATGGACTGGTTTGTGATGATAGTTTATTTGCTGTAGTACTCATAAAATTTCAGGAAATATGTTTAATTATGCTGATTTAACAATTACTTTACCTAATTGTTGTTAATAAATCTAAAAATGCTTGTACACACTGCTACAATTTTTCTATTTTTGATGATTAAACTATTAAAAGAAGTTAAGCTATGCGACACACATTTATAACTATACTAACTATTCTTTTTGCTCTTTCTGTTAGTGCTCAAGATTATCGAATTGAACTAAAGGTTGATGGGTTAAAAGATTCAACCATACAAATGGGCTACTACTTTGGAGAGAAAACTTTGCTTGCCGATACCGCTACAATGAACAGTAATGGCGTGGCCGTTTTTAAGGGCGATTCACTTCTTCCTCGTGGAATGTATTTTATAATCTTGCCCAATAACTATTTTGAATTGTTAATTACAGATAATCAGCAATTTAGCATAAGTACAACTCTTGAGAATGCGAATAAGGATTTAGTTTTTAAAAATTCGCCCGAAAATACGGAGTTTACTAAATACCGAACCTTTTTGGCCGAAAAGCAAAATGTTATGGGCAAGTTGCAGCAACGCGCTCAGGCACAAAAGGAGAGTGGAGGAGAGATAGACAAGGTTTTGCTCGATAGTATTAGTTTGGTTGATAATATGGTTAAAAGTATGTGGAATTCAACCATTCAAGCGAACCCTGGTACGTTACTAGCTGAGATAATTAATACGCTTAAGCCCATTGATTTTCCCGACTTTAATATATCTGATGACCAACCCAATGCCGATTCGCTTAGGTGGGTTACTAGCATAAGGTACAACCAGGAGCACTATTTTGATAACGTAAACTTTTCGGAAGCTGGACTTATTCGTACGCCCTTTTTCCAAAGTAGAATTGATAATTATTTTGATAGGGTGCTAATACCAATTGCTGATACAGTAATTAAGTATGCCGACCCCATAATTAAGCGAGCCCAAGCAAACGAAGATATGTATCGTTTTATAGTAGGCCATCTGTTTTCTAAATTCTCAAATTCATCTATTATGGGTATGGATGCGGCTTTTGTTCATGTAGCCGAAAATTACTTTTTGTCTGGCAAAGCGCCTTGGATAACAGACGAAACGAAAGCCAAAATTGCCAATAGGGTTGCCGACTTAAAACCTAATCTAATTGGCGAAACAGCACCCAACCTTAAAATGAAGGATATTGCTGGTTCGTTACGCGAGCTAAGTAAGGTTAATGCAAAAGTTACAGTAATATATTTTTGGGAACCAAGCTGTAGCCATTGTAAGGTAACCACGCCTAAACTCAGAGATATTTACGAAAAGTACAAGTCGAAGGGGTTTAATGTATTTGCTGTGTATACCCAGGGCGAGCAAGATAAGTGGAAAGAATATACTGAGAAGAATGACCTAAAATGGATAAATGTTTGGGACCCAATGCGTATTACAAACTATCATAAATTGTATGATATTTATAGTACGCCAGTTCTCTATGTGCTCGATAAGGATAAAAAAATTATTGCCAAACGGATTGGAATTGAATCGCTCGAAAGGTTTATTGAACAGGAAATTGGTGAGTAGGCATTACTCATTTTGTTTAAATGCGCAAGGTAAAGCGCGTTGTTTGTAGAGTGGTAGTTTGAAAAAAAATGGCCTCGGGAACCACCCCGAGGCCAACCAACCATAAATTAACTTTTAAACAACAAAAACTATAAGGTTATAGGTACGCCTTTGTAGAAATCGAGTATTTTTATTTTCAGTAAGTAGGTGTACTTCGCATGCAGTAATTCACCTTCGGCTTTAATTAGGTTGTTTTGCGCCACGCCTACTTCCAAAGCATTAACCATTCCTAACTCAAATTTTCTCGAAGTTTGTTCGTAAAGTTCTCTGTAACTCGCTGCCGTTTCGGTATAGGCTAAATATTTATCCCATGCAGCTTGTGAGTCAGACAATGCCATTTGCACTTCTTTATAAACCTGTTTTTCTGCTTCTTCCAACGCATATTTTGCATCAAGAAAATCGATTTTCGACTCACTAATTCGTGTAAAGGTTGAAAATTTATTGAAAATTGGTACAGAAACTCTGAATTGAAGTATATGCTGTGAGTAATCCTTTATTTGCTGGGTGTAGGTGTAATCGGGATAGGCAATCCGATTTTCAACCGGACCGTACCAAGCCGATTGGTCATACCCCGAACCAAAAGTGTACCCAATGCTAACCCTTGGACTTAGCAGTCCGTAAGCCATATGGATATTTTTTTGCGCACTTTTTGTATCAAATTGAGCCTTTTTAATTTCGGGTCTATGTTCAGCTATTTGGCTATATGTTAGGAGGTTATTTATATTTTTAATATTATCCGAAATTATAATTGGGGTTATTTTAATTGAAAAATCTTCGGGATTTTCAATCTCTAAAAGCTGGGCTAACTCTATGGTTGAGTATCTTAACTTGTTGGTTGCATCCGTATCAATTGATTTATTAAGAACGTGTTGCGATTTTAGGGTAAGGTAATTGGCGTGCGATATTCTACCTAGTTCAAGCTCTGTTTCGGCTTTTTGTAGATGCTCTTCGCTAAGTTTCGCCTGCTCAACGGCAAGCCTCTTGCTTTCAGAGTCAAGCAGAACCTGTAAAAACTTTGCTACTACGCTTAGTGTGATATCATTCTTAAGTATTTCGGTATTCTCTCTTTGCGATAGTAAATCGTATTTTAGCCGTGCCCTATTATTATAGCCTTGCAACCCTCTAAAAATTGTTAGCTCCGAGTTAATACCTAGACTTCCACCCTGATTTTCAATGCGCACAAACTCAAGTTCGTACTGGCTAAATGTTGTGCCGTTAAGGTACTGGTGGTTGTAGTATGCTGATAGGGTAGGACTTGCTTCGAATGCACTTTGGGTTAGGTTTATATTTGCTCTTTTTTCCTGTAGTTCACTTCGCTTAATTTGTATATTGTTTTGTAGCGCATGGCCAATACAATCTTCTAATTTCCAGCTATTTTGGGCTTCCCCTAGAGTTGCTATTCCTAAAAATGCAATAAGTAGCGTAAGTTTATAGGTTTTCATAAAAATGTAATATTTGTATGCATCGTTTTGCCTAAGTGTAAAGAAAATGAGCAATGCTATTTGATATTTATGTGACTTTGTATTGCTAATAATAGCATTGCTCATTGGGTGTTACTGTGTAACTATTGGTATATGTAAAAGGGTGTTTTAATAGAATGAAATTATAGTATTACTCTTATGTTTTCAGTAACTATATGTCCGTCAAATAGTTGCACAACTCTGTGGGCTTTTTCTGCATCGCTAGGTGAGTGCGTAACCATTACAATAGTTGTACCCTCATTGTTTAGGTCGGTTAGTAAGCTCATAACCTCCTCGCCGTTTACAGAGTCTAGGTTTCCTGTAGGCTCATCGGCAAGAATAAACTTCGGATTTGCTATTACTGCGCGTGCTATGGCAACTCTTTGCTGCTGTCCGCCTGATAGCTGTTGAGGGAAGTGCTTTCTTCGATGTCCAATTCGCATTCGTTCCAGAACGGCTTCAACCTTCTTCTTTCGTTCCGTTGCAGGTATATTCATATAAAGTAAGGGTAACTCAACATTCTCATAAACAGTTAGTTCGTCAATCAGGTTAAAACTCTGAAAAACGAAGCCAATATTGGCTTTTCGCAAATTCGTACGTTGTTTCTCTTTAAATTTTGAAACATCAGTGTCGTTAAAATAGAACTCCCCGCTCGTTGGGTTATCTAAAAGACCTAATATGTTAAGTAGTGTAGATTTTCCACAGCCCGATGGTCCCATAATGGCAACAAATTCGCCTTGCTTTACCTCAAGGTTCACCTTGTTAAGGGCTGTTGTTTCAACTTCTTCGGTTCTAAATATTTTAACCAAATTGTTGGTTCTAATTATTAAGTTATTGCTTTCCATAATTGTTTTATTAATTATTTCGTTTAGGGTAATCTATAAGGTTTTAATCAGTTAATTATTAGTTTATCGGCATTGCCAAAATTATCATAACCCGATACAATTACTTTCTCTCCTGGCGCAAGTCCTTCGGTTACTTCATAATGCTTGGGGTTTTGCCTATTTATGCGTATTGAGCGTTTGGTGGCGAACTTACCCGATTTATCGACCACGTAAACCCATTGGCCGCCTGTACTCTGGTAAAATCCTCCTCGTGGTATAAGCGTTGCCATTTGCGACTCTCCAAGTTCTAACCTAATTCTGGATGTTTGACCAATTCTAATATTTTGCGGTACTAGGTTATCAAAAACCATATCAACAGTAAATTTGCCATTACGTACCTCGGGGTAAACTTTCGCAATATGTGCAGGGTACTCTTTGCTCGAAAAATCACACTGGCCTTTTAAACTATGTGATATGCGAGAAATGTAGTGCTCATCAACGTCTACTTTTAGCATGTACGAATCTAGAATATGAATAGCGCCAATGCGTGTTCCCATTCCTATTACCTGTCCAACCTCTAGGTTAAGCGAGGCCAACTGTCCCGTAACGGGTGCTCGGTAGGTAAGGGCTTCGAGCCTGTTTCTAACCACCTTAAGGTTTTGCTGAAGACGATTAGCGTCCTCTTCAAGAACTTTCATTTGGGTTAATCGGTAAAGGGAGTCCTGTGTGGCGCTTCTACGAAAAAGTTCAATGCGCTTAATATTAAGGTCGTATGCTTCCTTCGAGCGTTCAAACTCATCATTCGAAATATGATTCTTTTCCCGAAGCACCTTGTTGTTCTGGAAGGTTCGCTTGCGGTCCATTAGCTCAAAATTTAGGTCTAAAAGTCTACTTTCGGTTTCGAGCGTAGTGCGCTCCATTTGCAGCCGTATGTTCGACAACTCGTTATTTGCGCGCGATACGTTAGCTTCGAAGTTTGAAATTTCAAGAATAAGGTTTGTATTGCTAAATCGGGCAATTATATCGCCCTTTACAACCTTGTTCCCTTCCTTGGTAATAATTTCCTCAACCCTGCTACCGCCTTCAGTTGCATCAAGGTATATGGTTTGTATGGGGGCTACTGTGCCAATTACGGTTATGTAGTCGCGGTAAAGGTCGTTAACAACTGTTCCAATTGTTATCTTGTCTTTATCAACCCTAAATTTCGAACTCTTGTCGGCAAATATTACATAGTAGCCTAAAAGAAGAATTGCAGCAGCTCCTCCTAAAATGCCTAAAACCCTTTTTAAAGGCCATTTCTTTTTTTCAATTGTTCTATCCATCGATTAAATAATTTACTTGTTTGGAGTTAGAATATACATTTACCGTGCCGTACTTGATATTGTATTGATAATTAGTTGTTTATATGCCGACTATGAATTTTACTCTTTTTAAAAGTGTTTAATAATGTAACAGGTGATGTTCGTTTTCGAACAGTTTTTATTGTACTATAAAAAAATGGGTGTAAACTATAACTAGTTACACCCATTGCTAAAAGTAGGTACTTGGTTATATTACCATTACTAGCAATAAGATGGTGGTAGCTGCTGTGAGGGTAAGCAGAACAAAGAAACCAAGCAAGGGCTGATTATGGTTCCTGGCTTTGTAAAAGTCAATCTGCTCCTTAAGGTACGAGTTGCCCTCGTGATGGTAACTATATAGGTCGAAGAAGAATTTTGTTCGGTACACCCAGAATGGAGTAAATACAATGGCCGAGAGAATTACTAAGCCAAGCATTGCTATAAATGTGCCAATAATCCACATTACATTGGTGTATTTTATTGACCCAATGCGAAATTCGGCTAGGCTGGTTTTAAGTATATGTTGCGACTCTAGCAGTCCGCGTTGGTTTTTCAGGTTTTCGAGCTTACTCCTTTCAAACTTAATTTCTGCTTCAATAGTTTGAGGGTCTTCATTTTTATTCGATTCTAACTTTGCAATATTCTTCTCAGTTTTCCCTATCACTTCCGATAGTTCGACCGATTTATTTGCGTAGTTTTTTTGTAGCCTTTCTATATCTAACTTTTCGTAATAGGTACTTCTAACTCCTTCAGGCAGATTTTTAATTATCTGAAGCCAATCCTGTGCGAGCAGGTTAAGCGCGTAATTTCTTGACTCGAGGGTTGCAATTCTTTTTAAACGTTTATTTGTAAAATCTAATGCAATGTTTGCCTTTGCGTTGTTACTATAAAAAATATTAAAGTGCTCGTTAGCTGTTGCGAGTTCCGTTCTCAATTTATTTTGTGCGTCTATGCAAAATGTTTCCTTAATGGTGTTGGTGGACCACCACAGAAAGGCTCCAATTATTAAGGTAAGTAGTGAGGTTATTATACCACCAATAATGAGGAATGGGGTTGAACCGATAAGTCGGGGTAGCCTAATTCCTGTATTTATAAGAAACCCTTTCGCGTCAAAATTTCCATTGTTTTCCTTTGTGTAGGCTGGTGCAATAGCATTTGTTACTATTGCCAAAACAGTGACAACAACCATGACCATTAGCAAAATAATTGAAATGGGGTAGGCTAAACCTAATGCGGGTGTTTGTACTGCCGTTCCTGCAAACATATGAAATGCAATAATTACAGATGCGCTAACAATGCAGGCAATCACCATTATTCCTAGTTTGGATAGTACCATTCCAGTCCAAAACTCGTCAAAGCGTCTTTTTTCGTCGTCGTAAAGGGTGTATAAAGTAAAAAAGGTAACCCCAAACAGCAGGGCAAATACCATTATTATTAAAATCCATTGCTGCTGCAATATATTACTGAGGTATATAAAGAAAAGGACGATAAATGACAATGATAATACCGAAATGAAACCTTTTTTAAAGGTTTGCACATTAAATGCCTCAGGTATTCGGGTAATGGCAAGTTTAAAAAACCTCCAACTCCAAATAACCAGGTAATGCCACACTAGTTTTACAATAAAAAACACCACGGGGTGAATAAACTCGTTCCATATCCAGAGTATTGCCCACCATATTGCTTTAAAAATAAAACCTATAAATTCAACAATCGAAATCAGTCCGTAAATGGCCCACGCAAAGGCATTGAATATAAAAATAAAGAAACCCATAATGGGCAAAAGTAGAGCCGAAAATGAACTGCGAGTAAGCCATTCCTCGTGAATTCGCTTTTGGTCGAGGATGAACGAAGGCTTTGCGCCCGTTGCTACCGACCTAAAAAAACCCAAAAATGCCAGCGCTATAAAAATGACTAAAATACCTGTTTCATATAATTGGGATAGGGAAATGGTAACACTAAGGTTTAGGATATTGGGTATAGATGCGTTCATATTTTATGGATTTAAGTCTTGTCTTTTTGAAGTTGTAATTAACTGCAAATGTATTGGTTTCAGAAATTCCTAATCAAATTTACCCCTTTATTTTAAAAATACAAGTGCCGAGGTAATTAAATTGTCTAGAAACCATACATGTTTAAGCGCCTTAAAATACGCATTATCTCTTTTTGTACTATGAGTCAACCTCAATAATGGTTATTCCCGAACCTCCAAATTCAATGTGTTCATCGGCAAATGATTTTACAAAGGGCATCGTTTTTAAAAAGGTTCTAATCTCTTGTCGTAATATGCCATTACCCTTACCATGAAGTATGCGTATTCTGCCAATTCCAATCATTAGTGCTTCTTCAACTAGATCCTGAACGGCCTCTATCGCTTCATCGGTTCGGTATCCTCTAATGTCAATGTCTGCTTTGAAGTTTAGCCTCTTTTTTTGCAAATCGAACCCAATACCTGTTTGTGGCGCTCTTACTGCTCTTTCGGCTCGCTTATAATCTGATATTGCTATTCGTTCAAGTTTTGTGGCGCTTATGCTAGTAATCATACTCCCAAAGGCAACTGTGGCATTTTTGCCTTCAATTCTCATAATTTCACCCGGTGTATCCTGTCCCAAAATTTTAACCTTATCGCCAACGGATAATGGTTTTGGCGTTCCTTTTTTTTGCGCCTCTTTTTTTGTTGTTGGGTTCTGTTCTCGTTTTCGTTGCTCGTTACGTTCCTGTCGCTTTCGAATTAGCTCCATTTTTTTTGCAATGGTGGGGTCAACTTCCGAAACGCTATTTCCTAGGGTGTTTTTTTGAGTGTCGAGAGCCTGACGTGCTTTGCGTGTGCGCTCTTTATCTGCGCCCGACTCCTTTATTTCACGAATGGTGTTCTCAATTATTTTGTTTGATTTAGAAAGAATTTCCTCGGCTTCCTTTTTCGTTTTACTCAGGATATCCTTTCTTTGCTGTTTAAAATTGTCAAACTCTTCGGTTAGTTTCTGTTCGTACTCTTCTGCTTTTTTGTTGGCTTTGCGAATCTGATCACGTTTACGTTCCCAGTACCTCTTGTCGCGCGATATTTCTTTTAGGTGTTTTTCAAAACTTATATGGTCTGTACCTGCTTTACTCTCGGCAAGTTTTAGTACATCTTCGGGTAGGCCAATTTTTCGAGCAATTTCAAAGGCAAAACTGCTGCCTGGTACTCCAATTTCCAATTTAAAAAGGGGCTCAATTTTCCCCATATCAAATAGCATGGCACCGTTTACAATTCCGCTTGTGCTTGCCGCAAAATGCTTTAAATTGCTGTAGTGTGTAGTTATAACACCATAAGTGCCTTGGCTTGCAAATTGCTGAAGCATCGATTCGGCAATTGCACCGCCAACCAGTGGCTCGGTTCCTGCTCCAAATTCATCTATTAGCACTAGGGTTTGATTATCGGCATTTTTCAGAAAGAACTTCATATTAAGTAGATGCGAACTATACGTGCTTAGGTCATTCTCAATCGATTGCTCATCGCCAATGTCAATAAATATCTTTTTAAAAATACCCATTTCCGAGTTCTCGAGTACTGGGGGCAAAAAACCACATTGTAGCATATACTGGGCAATGCCAAGCGTTTTTAAACAAACCGATTTTCCTCCAGCGTTTGGCCCTGAAATTAGTAGTATGTGGTTTTTTTCGTCAAGTTCAATATCCAGTGGAACAATCTGCTTGCCTTCGTTTTTAAGCACCGTGGCTAGTTGCGGATGCACCGCTTTGCGCAAATATACTTTGGTTGCATCGTGCATAATTGGCTTTGCCCCACTTACATTTGTGGCAAATTGCCCTTTGGCATGTAAAAAGTCAATTTCTCCTAAAAACTGGTACGACAAGAGCAGTTCTGGTATATAAGGGCGAATGGAGTCGGCAAATTCAATTAGTATTCGAATAACTTCTCGTCGTTCGTTGTAAGCCAACTCACGAATTTCATTATTTAGTTCAACCGCCTCAACTGGTTCAATAAAAACTGTTTTCCCCGTGGCCGATTCGTCGTGTACAATACCTTTTAGCTTTCGCTTGTTTGCTGCAAATACCGGAATAACAAGTCGTCCATCGCGTATCGAAGCGGTAGCATCAGCATCAACAAGGCCATCTTGTTGAGCCTGTTTTAGTATGGAATTTATTCGTTTTGAGACGGAACCCTGTTTTGCCGATATTTCTCCTCTAATTCTGGCCAACTCTGGCGAGGCGTTATCTTTAATCTTACCAAATCGATTAAGGATAGCATCAATGCGTTGAGTTACATACGGAAAATAGTCAACACCGCTTGCCAGCTGTGCTAGGTGCGGGTATTTAGGCTTGTCGCCCTTTTTTATGAATGCCAAAACGGATTTTATGGCGTTAAGCGAACGGTTTAGGTTTACAAGCTCGGTTTCATCCAGCCATGATCCGTCGTGTTTAATACGTTCTAAAAACGGGGTGGTATCAGCATATCCATCAACCGGAAATGAATCTTCCATCTGGCAGATGGTTTTCATCTCGGCCGTTAGTTCAATGGTGTTCACAATACTCGTAAAATTGGTTGAGAAAGTTGCCTCTGCAGTTTTTTGCTTGCCTAAATCGCAAAGGCATAGGTTTGCCACTTGCGCTCGTATGCGTTCGAATCCAATTTTCTCCTCAAAATTTTTCGGGTAAATACTTTGCATTGCCTCGTTTAGTTGTTACGTGTTTTATAATCCAATTTGAATGGTACTTGTTTTGCCGAGTGGCAAAGATAAAAAGAGTTTTAGTAAAGTGTTAATATATTGTTTTTGTATTGGTCTGTTTGCCATTATACTTCAGCTTGTGGTTATCTTATTTTTAACATTGTTATTATTAATACTGCCTGCTTATTACGAAACTATTTTTTAGTCTTTCTGTGCACCTTATTATTATGGTAACTCTAAACAACCTTGTTTATTCATTATGATATGTGCTAATTTCAATGTAATTCTACTTTCAACAGGTGATTTTAGCAAATTGTGATATCTTTACCCAATGTGCTTCTGCTTACGAAGTATAGCACAGCCACTATTTTTAAGGCCTTTCTTGTTGTAATTGACATCCTTCTATGTCTTGTTAAGCGAAATAAAGCACTATTTTTAATGTCAGTTAAAGAAAAGTTACTACCTTTGCGCTTTGAAACAAACTACAGAAATACCCACTAATTTACTGATTAGCTATGAATTATTTGACAGCAGAACAAAAGCAGGAATTTTTTAAGCAGTACGGAAAGTCTAATACCGATACTGGCTCTCCAGAGGGTCAAATCGCGATATTTTCCCACCGTATCAGCCATTTAACTGAGCATCTGAAGAAAAATCGTAAAGATTATTCAACTCAGCGCTCGTTATTAAAGCTGGTGGGTAAACGTAGGCGATTATTAGATTACCTAATGGATTGCGATATTGAGAGATATCGTTCAATAATTAAGGCTTTAAATCTTAGGAAGTAAAAAACAACAAAAAGGCAATTGTTTCAATTGCCTTTTTTTGAATATTCTGTAATCTTTTTTAAAGTAAATCAGAGGATTGCATTTTACCCTCTGATTTGTTGTTTGTTATCAAGTCTTTTTAATTATTTATCAATATACTGAATGTATGTTTAATGTTGTAACGAAATCGATCGATTTGGGTGATGGAAGGTCCATCACAATTGAAACTGGCAAGCTGGCTCGCCAGGCCGACGGATCTGTGGTGATCCGCATGGGACGCACTATGATGCTCGCAACCGTTGTGAGCGCCAAGGAAGCTAAAGATAATGTTGACTTTATGCCCCTTAGCGTTGAATATAAAGAGAAATTTGCCGCAGGTGGCCGATTCCCTGGAGGTTTCCTGAAAAGAGAAGCACGACCAACTGATTATGAGATTCTTATTGCTCGTTTGGTTGATAGGGCTCTTCGCCCATTGTTCCCCAGTGATTTTCATGCGGATACCTTTGTAACTATTAATCTTATTTCGGCCGACAAGGATACTCCACCCGATGCCTTGGCTGGCCTTGCCGCATCTGCGGCTTTAGCCATATCCGATGTACCTTTTAACGGACCAATTTCTGAGGTTCGTGTGGCACGTGTCGACGGAAAATTTATTGTTAACCCAACCTTCTCTCAAATTGAAAAGGCCGATATCGATATGATGGTAGGGGCAACCTACGACAATATTTTGATGGTAGAGGGTGAAATGAATGAGATTTCGGAGGCTGAAATGCTTGAGACAATTAAATTTGCTCACGAAGAAATTAAAAAGCATTGCCTTGTACAAATGGAACTTGCCAAAGAACTTGGCGTTGTTAAGCGTGAGTATTGCCATGAAAACAACGACGAGGAGTTGAGTAACGAGGTAAAATCATTTTGTTACGATAAAGTATATAAAGTTGCTAAGTCAATGCTGGCTAAGCATGAACGTAGCGACGCTTTTGCTGCTATTAAGGAAGAGTTTTTACAAACTCTACCCGAAGACGAGCGTGACGCTAAAGCTTCTCTCGTGTCTCGCTACTACCACGATGTGGAGAAGGTAGCCATGCGAAATATGATTCTCGATGATAAAATACGACTTGATGGGCGTAAAACTGACGAGATACGACCAATTGAGTGTGAGGTTGATTTCTTGCCCTCTGCTCACGGATCGGCTCTGTTTACACGTGGCGAAACCCAGTCGTTGACTACTATTACGCTTGGAACAAAACTTGACGAGAAAATTGTAGACGAAGTTTTACACCAAGGAACTGATAAATTCTTACTTCACTATAACTTCCCCCCATTTTCTACTGGCGATGCTAGACCGTATAGAGGCGTAAGTCGTAGAGAGGTTGGACACGGAAATTTAGCTCACCGTGCTCTTAAAAAGATGTTGCCAATTGGCGACGATAATCCATATACTATCCGAGTGGTTAGTGATATACTTGAGTCAAACGGATCATCATCAATGGCAACCGTTTGTGCTGGTACACTTGCACTTATGGATGCTGGAATTAAAATCAAAAAACCTGTTTCAGGTATTGCTATGGGGCTAATTTCTGAACCTAAAGGAGCTCGATTCGCAGTCCTTTCCGATATTTTAGGAGATGAGGATCACTTAGGCGATATGGACTTTAAGGTTACCGGAACAAAAGATGGCATTACTGCAACCCAAATGGATATTAAGGTTGATGGTTTACCATACGAAGTGCTAGCGAAGGCTTTAGAGCAAGCACGTGAGGGTAGAATGCACATTCTTGGTAAGATGACCGCTGTTCTAGCTGAGCCTAATGCTGAACTTAAATCGCATGCGCCTAGAATTGAAAAGTTTAGCATAGCTCGCGATATGATTGGTGCCATTATTGGTCCAGGTGGTAAAATTATTCAAGAAATACAGCGCACTACAGGTGCTACCATTAACATTGAAGAGGTTAACAATCATGGTATTGTTACCGTATTTGCCGATAATGGAGAGGCACGAAACGCTGCTGTTAAGTGGATTAAAAGTATTGCCGTTTCTCCCGAAGAGGGTGAAATCTATACTGGTAAGGTAAAATCAATCCTTCCATTTGGAGCATTTATTGAAATTATACCAGGTAAAGATGGGCTGCTACATATCTCCGAAATTGACTGGAAACGAGTTGAAAAAGTTGAAGATGTGCTTAAAGAAGGCGATATGGTTGAGGTTAAGTTAATTGAGGTTGATAAAAAAACAGGCAAACTTAAACTCTCTCGTAAGGTACTTCTGCCTAAGCCTGAGGCTAAGAGCTAGTAACTACTGTATAAATAAATTCATAAAAGAGCATCCCCAGTGTATATGGGGATGCTCTTTGTTATTATATATCCATTTGCTTTAAAAGTTTTTATTCTAAGTATCATTTTTCAGTTTTCTATATCTGGTTTTGCTTGGTGGGTTTAAATAATCAATGTTGTAAATTAACACTTTAACCCATTAAGCACCCTAATAAAACATATTTATAGCTACAAGAAATAAAAAAAACACTACTTTTACCTTGCAGATTGTATAAACATTTGTGTATTTTTGTGTAAACCCAATTTTAATCTCAGAAATATTTCTGATTATGAAGAAAATAGTTGTTATTTTTATTGCAAGCACCTTTATTCTTGCAACCTCTTGTGATAGAAGCAGTGTTCAATACCCCGAAACAAAAAAGGGGGATGTGGTTGATACTTATTTTGGCACAGAGGTTCCTGATCCCTATCGTTGGCTTGAGGACGACCAGTCTGATGAAGTAGCTAGCTGGGTAGCAGCCCAAAACGAAGTTACATTTGGTTACCTAAATCAAATCCCTTTTCGCGACGCATTAAAAAATCGTTTAAGCGAACTTTGGAACTACACAACGATTTCAACCCCATTTATGAAAGCCGGTAAAATTTTCACCTACAAACGTGAGGGGCTTCAAAATCAGTGGGTTCTATATTTTCAGGACTCATTTGACGGCGAACAAAAGGTGCTAATTGACCCAAATACTTTTTCCGATGATGGTACGGTGGCACTTAGCTCAATTGGGGTTTCTGGCGATGCAAAATACATAGGTTACGCAGTATCCGAAGGTGGTTCGGATTGGAACACTATAAAAATTAAGGAGATACAAACTGGGAATGATTTGCCCGACGAGATTAAATGGGTTAAATTTTCGGGAATTGAGTGGTATAAAGATGGTTTTTTCTACAGTAGCTACGATGAGCCTAAAAAAGGCGACGAATTGAGTAGCTCAAATCAATTTCATAAAGTATATTACCATAAGTTGGGAACTTCTCAGTCTCAAGACGAGTTGTTTTTTAGTAACTCAGAATTTCCACAGCGAAATTACTCAGCACAAGTAACCTCTGATGAAAAATTTCTCATCGTTTCTGAGTCAGAGTCAACCCATGGAAATTCGATATACATAAAAAACTTATCGAAAAAGCATAATTTCGTTCAGCTTACAACCAGGTTCGACTACAATTACTCTGTTCTGGATCACATTGACGATTATTTGTATGTGTTAACTAACTACAAATCACCAAAATACAAACTTATCAAAATTAATATAAATAGCCTCGATGTGGGTAACTGGCGCGACGTAATTCCTGAAAAAAAGGATGTGCTAGAAAGTTGTGTTTTAGCGGGTGGTAAAATTATTGCATCTTATATTGAGGACGTTAAAAGCAAGGTTGAGGTATATAATCTTGATGGAACTAAGTTGCATGAAGTGAAATTACCTACACTAGGAACTGTATCGGGTATTAGCTCACAGCTAAGTAGCAACAAGGCTTTTTATACGTTTTCATCGTTTACAGTGCCTTCGGTTGTATACAGTTTTAATACCGATACATACGAGTCCGATGAGTTTTTTGCGCCCGAAATCAACTTCGATTTTGCTAGCTATGAAACGAAACAAGTTTTTTACAAAAGCAATGACGGAACAGAAATCCCAATGTTTATAGTCCATAAAAAAGGAATTGAACTCGATGGTACCAACCCAACGTTGCTTTATGGTTACGGAGGTTTTAACGCAATGGTAAAGCCTACATTTAGCGTATCCAGATTGGTATGGTTAGAGAATGGAGGAGTATACGCAATAGCCAATATTAGAGGAGGCGGAGAGTATGGAGAGAATTGGTATCGATCAGGAACAAAACTTAATAAGCAAAATGTTTTTGATGACTTTATTGCTGCAGCCGAATATTTAATTGATAAAGGTTTTACTTCAAATAAAAAATTGGCTATTGAGGGTGCTTCAAACGGCGGACTTCTTATTGGTGCGGTTGTGAATCAACGCCCTGACCTGTTTCAGGTTGCCATACCTGAGGTTGGTGTTATGGATATGCTCCGATTTCATAAATTTACCATCGGATGGGCTTGGGTAAATGATTATGGATCAAGCCAAGACTCTATCCAGTTTACAAACCTTTACAATTATTCACCTTTGCATAATGTGAAGAACAAAGGACGCTACCCTGCAATTCTTGTAACCACTGCTGACCATGACGATAGGGTTGTCCCAGCGCATTCGTTTAAATACATCGCAACCGTTCAAGATCATCAGAAACGCGGAACAAACCCGAAATTAATTAGAATTCAAACACGAGCAGGCCACGGTGCAGGTATGCCTACATCACTTATTATACAGGAAACAGCCGACATCTACTCGTTTATTCTTTATAATATGGGCGAAACGATTGCAAACTAGTTAGCAAAAAGTAAAAATATAGATATAGGAGTTGGAGGTTCCAACTCCTTTTTTTAGCATAAGCTATGCGATATATAGTAATTGAAGGGAATATTGGCGCAGGTAAAACTACTCTTGCCAGAATGCTGGCAAGCGATTTAGATGCTAAGGTGGTGCTTGAGCAATTTTCAGATAACCCATTCTTGCCAAAGTTTTATAACGACCCACAACGCTACGGTTTTCCTCTCGAACTATCATTCTTGGCCGAAAGGTATAAGCAGCTTAACAACGAGCTGCGCACAGGTACTCTTTTTAATTCGATGCTAATAGCCGATTACTTTTTTATGAAATCGCTAATTTTTGCTGGCACCACCCTCACAAGTGATGAGTATAAGCTTTACAGGCAAATTTTTGAAATTATATACAGTTCAGTACCGTTCCCCGATTTATATGTATATTTACATTTACCCACTAACAAACTAATGGATAATATAAGGAAACGAGGGCGCGATTATGAGCAATCGATTACTCCAGAGTACCTAAATAACATTCAAAAAGGCTATTTTCAGTTTTTTAACCAGCATCAAAACTCTAAGTTTCTAATAATTGACACAAGTAATATAGATTTTGTTTCAAATTCCGATGATTTTTTAAAGATAAAAGGTGCAATTTTTGACCAAAAGCACAAAATAGGGGTGCAAAGGGTATCTTTTTAGCTTTTAATGTTTTTTTTTGTCTCGATTATTTGTTCTATTACGTAAGAAATATTAAATTTGTGAATTGTTGACCAACTTGAAAAAAACTAAACTAAACAGGAATACATTATGAAAAGAATCAAATTTAACCTATTGGCATTATTTGCCCTAACAGCCATCGTACTTAGTGGTTGTGGTGGTGTTGACAAAATGAAAGAATTTGCTGAAGGCACCGACCTAAAGCTTACTCCTAACCCACTTGAAGTTCATGGCGACATAGTGAAAGGTACTATTAGTGTTTCTTTCCCCGCTAAATACTTCAATAAGAAAGCTTTACTTAAAGTTACTCCAGTTTTAGTTTACGAAGGTGGAGAACTTGCGCTTGAGTCAAAAACTTTACAAGGTCAGGATGTTCAGGACAACCATCAGGTTATTTCATATGATGCAGGTGGATCTGTTAGCCACGATATAGAGTTCGAGTATAAGGATGCGATGTTGAAATCAGACCTTGAACTACGTTTCGTTATTGTTTATAAGGACAAAGAGATTGCATTTGACGAGCCTCACAAGATTGGTGTAGGTGTTATTGCAACTTCTAAATTAGTTGATCTTACACCAAGAGCAATTATGCTTGGCGATAAGTTCCAACGCATTACTCCTAAAAAAGAGGAAGCTCAAATTAACTACGTTGTTAACAAATCTGATGTTCGTCGTTCAGAACTTACAAAAGAAGACATTAAGGCTCTAGAAGGCTTTATTGGTGAAACTGTAAAGGAAGAGAGACAAGAATTTAAAGGTGTTAGCATTTCAGCTTACGCTTCTCCTGAAGGACCTCAAGCCTTAAACGAAAAACTTTCTGAAGCTCGTGGTAAAAGTGCAGAGAAATGGTTAAGCGATGTATTTAAAAAATCAAAGGTTGAAAAGCAAGCAGGTGATTTTGTTTCAGTTCAAAACACTGCTGAAGACTGGGCTGGTTTCCAAGAACTTGTTCAAAAGTCTGACATCCAAGATAAAGAATTAATTCTACGTGTTCTTTCAATGTACTCAGACCCTGATGTTCGTGAGAAAGAAATTAGAAATATGAGTAAAGTATTCCTTGTTTTACAAGAGAAGATTTTACCCGAACTTCGTCGTTCTAAAATGGTTGCCAATATTGATGTAGTTGGTTATTCAGACGAAGAACTTATGGAAATGGTTGAGAACAACACCATTGAAGACCTAAATGTTGAAGAGATGCTATATGCTGCAAACCTTTGCCAAGATCAGGACACTAAATTGTCTATCTATGCAAAAGCAGCTGAAGTACACAAAGATGTTCGCGCATACAACAACGTTGGTTACATTAACCTAAAAAACAATAAGGTAGCCGAAGCCAAAAAGGCTTTAACTGCAGCTAGCGAAATTGAGTCTAACAACGCTGTTGTAAAGAACAACTTGGGCTGTGTTGCCATGCTTGAAGGTGATATTGATAATGCACAAACTTTATTTGTTGGTGCAAGCAATGCTGGTCCCGAGGTAAAATACAACCTAGGTATCATTGCAATTGTTAAAAACCAATATCCAGCCGCTGTTGAGTATTTAGCTGGTACAGATTCTTTTAACCAAGGATTAGCCATGCTATTAACTAATAAAAACGACGCTGCTAAGAATACTTTCCAAAAGGTTGACGAAGCCAAAGCATTTTATGGTTTAGCTATTGTTGGTGCTCGCATTGGTGATGAGAATATGGTGCTAAATAATTTACGTACTGCCATTGGTAAAGACGCTTCACTTAAAAAGCACGTAGTAAAAGATATGGAATTCCGTAACTACCTTCAAAACGAAGCATTTACTGCTATTGTTCAGTAGTTAAGTCGATTTCAGATAATAAAAAGGGGCGCTATTTAGCGCCCCTTTTTATTATCTGTATTGTGTATTTTTGAAAAATAATCCCACAGCACCATCCCTGTTGTAACGGCTACGTTAAATGAGTGTTTTGTCCCGAATTGGGGTACTTCAATGCTACCATCACACAGATCGATTACATCTTGTGAAACCCCCTTCAATTCGTTCCCTAGTATAAAACTATATTTACTGTTATTGCTCGGGCTAAAGTCTCTTAAATCTATACTGTTTGTGGTTTGCTCAATGGCAAAAACCAAGTAACCATCTAACTTTAGTTGCTTTACGGCATCGCAAGTGCTTTGAAAGTATTCCCAGGCAACAGAATCTTCTGCTCCCAATGCTGTTTTATGAATTTCGGCATTAGGAGGAGTGGCAGATATGCCACAAATAATAATTTTTTCGACACCTAACGCATCGCTTGTTCTGAATATGGATCCAATATTATTTAAACTTCGTACATTATCAAGAATAACCGTAACCGATAGCTTTTTTGATTCTTTAAATTCTTCAATTGATTTGCGTTTCAACTCTTCCATTCGTAACTTTCGGGCTTTATTCATTATCAGCAATATTATTAAGGGTGTTGGTATAAATTAAGCAAAATTCACTATTTTAGGTGCACTGCAAATTAAACTATTTTTCTAATGAATATTCATGAATATCAGGCAAAAGAATTACTCAAAAAAGCGGGAGTGTCTGTCCCCTTGGGTAAAGCTGTTTTTACCGATGACGAAGCCGTTGAGGCTGCACAGGACATTATAAATAAAACGGGCACCAATGCAATTGCCGTAAAGGCCCAAATACACGCCGGTGGTAGAGGCAAAGGTGGTGGTGTTAAAATTGCAAATAACTTAAACGAGGTTAGGGAGTACGCCAAGAATATACTCGGTATGACCTTGGTTACCCACCAAACTGGACCCGATGGCAAGCTGGTTAGGAAATTGCTTGTTGAGCAGGGTATTTATTATCCAGGGCCATCACCTATTAAAGAGTTTTATGTGAGCATACTTCTCAATAGGTCAACAGGGAGGAATATGGTATTGTATTCAACCGAAGGAGGAATGGACATTGAAGCTGTGGCAGCAAAAACGCCTCATCTCATTTTTAAAGAAGACATTCATCCCATGGGCATCCAACCTTTTCAGGCACGCCGTATTGCGTTTAACCTTGGACTTGACGGTAAAGCCTACTCGCAAATGGTGAAGTTTATTACATCTCTTTATAAAGCTTATATTGAGTATGATGCAACACTTTTTGAAATCAATCCAGTATTTAAAACCTCAGACGATCTGATTTTTGCTGCTGATGCTAAGGTTGACCTTGATGATAATGCGTTATTTAAGCACCCCGATTTGCTTAACTTAAGAGATATTGATGAGGAGAATCCAGCTGAAGTTGAGGCTTCGGCGTCGAATCTGAATTTTGTTAAGCTCGATGGCAACGTTGGGTGTATGGTTAATGGAGCAGGTTTGGCAATGGCCACTATGGACATTATTAAACTATCAGGTGGAGAACCAGCAAACTTTCTCGATGTTGGCGGTTCGGCCAATGCCACAACTGTGGCGGCGGGGTTTAGAATTATACTAAAAGATCCTGCTGTAAAGGCTATTCTGATAAATATTTTTGGCGGTATTGTTCGCTGCGAAAGGGTAGCCCAGGGTGTTGTTGATGCTTACCGTGAGATTGGGCATATGCCGGTTCCTGTTATTGTTCGATTACAGGGTACCAATGCTCAGGAGGGTAAGGACCTAATTGATAATAGTGGATTAAAAGTACACACGGCAATTAGCCTTCAGGAGGCAGCCGACTTGGTAAGTAAAATGGTGTAAACTTTCAGCAATGAGTCTGCATAAAAAAAGGAGGTGTTTATTATGCACCTCCTTTTTCTGTTTTTTATTTCTCCTTTTCCTTTACGGGGCAAGTATTAATGCCAAGCAGTGTATATAATCCACAGAAACTAAACATTGCTGTTGCCAACGGGATTATGGCAACTAATCCCCACCAGCTTTTATAGTATACGCCCAGTGCTGCAATTAAAAGAGCAATTATTACTCTAATAACCTTATCGGTTTTTCCTACATTTGATTTCATAGCACATCTGTTTTATAGTTTACATTGAAACAGCTATGAAAGAAATTTGTTCGGTTACCAGTTTACCGGCTTTCTGCTAACTGGCATTGTCATACACCTAGCGCCGCCGCCTCCACGAGCAAGTTCGCTTCCGTCGAGTGCGATAACGTACTTGTCAAAGCTGGTTAGGTCTACCTTGTTGCTAACAACGTCTTTGGCTCGTATTATATTGAAGCCATTCTTGTTCATCTGCTCTAGAGTGTTTGTATTACGGGCATATCCAATTACTTTGCCGGGACCTACAGAGAAAAAGTTTGCACCGCTGTGCCATTGCTCACGTTCCTGAGTCCACATGTCATTTGTTCCTCCGCAATATATTGGTTTTAAATCCATCCCTAACCCTTTAAGTGCAACAGGTATGTTCTCCACATTCCTTATTTTCTTTACCTTACCGCCTTCAATAGTGATTAAAGCCGTTTGATAATTGTTAGGTTTAAGTATTACTGGTTCAAAAACCATACACGAATCAACATCAAGACAGGTAAAAACCATATCGAGATGGATAAATGATTCGGGCGTTGAGGGAAGTTCTTGCACAATTATGTGAAATTCCTTATCGAGGTTTAACGAGCATATTTGCTGGGCAATAAAATCGATACCTTGAGATGTGGTTCTTGTGCCATTGCCAATTATTAAAATATCTTCGCGAGCGATAAGAACGTCACCTCCTTCAATTGAGATATCACCTTGCATAATGCTTGAGATGGGGTTTATGGTGCTGGTTTCAAACGTGTCTGACTGGTTGAAAATTGCTTCCATAATAATTGTTTCACGATTGCGAACAGGGCTTGCCATTTTACCTATTAGCACCTTGTTGAACATTGAAATTGACGCATCGCGGGTAAAGTAAAAATTATAGAGCGGGGGTAAAACGTAACGTTCGTTGCTTAGGAAATTGGTTAGGGTATCTTTTATTAACGGAAGCCCTTTAATTAGTAATGAACCTAGCTGTTTTGGTGGAATAGATGCAAGTTCATCATATAAATGCAGCGCATTTTCGCGCTGACAGATAGTTCTAATAAGTTCTTCTCTTGCGCTAGGCTTACTAATTACCTCGTATAGCAAGTCGCTAACCTGAAACGTTTTGGTGATTTTTGATAATACCCCGCTAAGTTGGGAGTACTCTTTTTTTGCAACATCCAAATTTAGAATATCACTATATAGCGCTCGGTGAGCATTAACTGGCGTCATGTTTTCAACCTCTTCACCTGGGGTATGTATAATTACCCCTTGCAATTCTCCAATTTCCGAATTTACGCAAACATTAATCTTGCCACTCATAGGTATTTTTATTAGTTATAATCTTTTTTGCAATAGCCTTACAAATATAATCACCTTTAAAACAAAACTATCAATAATTAAAAGTGTTAAGCGGCATGTTGTGCCAGTTTCCAATAGATTGATGTTGTAAATATACTGTGTATTAGGGTTTGTTCGATGGACAAAACAAACAAAGCTACCTGCGCTAATCTTTTTTTTGCTTTGGGGTTGTGTTTAGGGTTAGTATGTGTATTGAAACCCCAATTGCAATTACGATTAATAGAACTTGCACCCATGGGGTATTCCTTGTTATGTATACGCTAAATAGTATTGTTCCCCAGAGAAGAAGTAGCGTAAAGATTTTTATGTTCCGATCTATGGATCTATGATGTATGTAATTCCTTATATAGTTTCCTAGTATCTTGTGGGTAAGCAACCATCGGTATAAGCGGGTTGAACTGCGCACGAAAAGGAAAGCAGCGAGAAGTAGAAACGGAGTGGTGGGTAGTATGGGAACCACAATGCCTATTATGCCTAGAGCCACTGATATAATGCCAGCTGCCACAAGCAAGAAGCGAATAAAACGATTTTTTGGTTTAGTTGATTTGATTTTGACTTAGGCTTTATAATTAACGCTGATTTTTAAATAATCGGCAGTAATTTTTTTGTTAAAAACAATTTAGTAAAATGATGAAGAATATGGCTTTCTCCATTCTTAAAAAGGATTATGTTTTTGCCTTGCATCCTAAAAACTTTTGAAAATAAGCGACAAAACGAACCCCTTAAATAATGGCGCAAAGATATACATTTTACCAAATGCATAAAGCTGAAACATTATAAAATTGAAATAACCAGCACACCTAAGTCTTAAAAGGATGAGGTTGCCTGCGAGCTAAGGTGCAATTTATTATAAGAGTTGAGTAGGGTTTAGTTTAATTAAAAGGGCAAAGTTTACAGTGTAAACTTGCACAGTATTAGCGAATAGATCTTGTGGTCAGGTTCTTATCTATGATGTGAACCGTCGCAAAAAGGCTTGTTTTTAGATCTTCCGCAGGCACAAAGGTATAGGGTGTCGTTTTTTATAGGTAGCTTATTTCCGTTAGTATCTGTAATGATATAACTTCCCGTTACTTTAATCGGGCCATTCTTTATGAGCTGAACCTGGGTTCTCTCTGAATTATTGTTGTCCATAATTATTCCTGAGGATCTTTAAAGCCTTGTTTAAAATGGGTTCCATCGCAATAAGGAGGATTGTTTGTGTGTCCGCATCTGCATAACGAAATCATTTGCATAGCCTTAATCTCATTTCCTTTATCATCGAGTAGTTTAAATTTTCCAGAAAAAAGTATGGGGCCATTTCTCATTACTTGAATTGACAAGGGTTGTGCTTCATCGGAATGTATTTTGGGCTCATTCCCTTCCTTAACTACTTTGTGCGATTGCTCGGCCATATTCTTTTGCAAATCCTTCCACTTAAATGTTAATGCTTTTGTGGGACATTGGTTTATAATGTCAATAATTTGCTCCGTATGTGCGCCAGCCATATCAATCCAGGGCCTGTTTTGCGGATTAAAAACGGATGAAAGTTTTGTGTAACAGGTGGTTGCATGTATACATTCGGAGGGTGTCCAAAAAAGAGTTATGTCTGAATTGGAGTAACCTTTATTTTCCTTGTCCATTAGTAAATTGATTTATGGTTACTATCCAGTCTTATTGGTATTTTGTTCACTTCATAAGCCGTTGTTATAGGCTCTTTTTAACAACAAGACAGTTGGATATCATATCGTGTAGGGCCTGTTTTTTCAAGGTAAAACCTGCCATAATATAACCAACTAGTAGGGTTATATTTGATATAATACGTGCAAAGTATCGACCTGTGGCTTGGGCAAATGAGATTCTATTACCATTTAGATTGGTAACCTTTATTCCAACTGCTATTTTTCCGAGGGTACCACCGTTTTTCGAAGATTCAAACAGAGCGTAATATAACCAGCGCGCAACAAGGTCAAATAGGAAAAGAACGGTAAAACTGCCAACAATTACGCTAATTTTAAGTAGGTTGTTTTCTTCAAGTAATTCCATCGGATCTGTAATATTTTCCATCCCAATTGCTGTAAATGCTACGATAAGGAAAATTGGAATGGCAATTATCAGCGCAATTGTTCGTATTACTAGTGAGTCGATAATGTAGGCTGCAAAACGAATCCAAAAGCCAGCGTATTCAATTTCGATAGATTGTGGAGATTGAATTCTTTCCATAACTTTGTGTTTTAATAGCGTGATAAAAACTATATTTTACGAAGTTGTAAATTTGGGTATAATTATTGTAATATAAAAGTTGTTTTTAACGCATTTTAGTTTTGCCACAGTAGTAATATTTTAAAAGCATTAGGTTATAAGAAGAGGAGTATATTGTTTATGAAGGCTTTTATTATTCGAGATATTTTTCTTTCCGTACTGTTTTGGTTACTTGTGCCAAACGTTGTGCTAGCACAGTCTAAACCAATAGTGAAGGATGGCTTTACCTTTGTTCCCATAACTGTAATTGATGGGGACACTCTACCTAATGTGTTAATTCGTCAGGTTGTGATTTTTCCGGAGCGTAAATTTGCCAGTAAAAAAGATTATAGAGAATATTGGCGTACAGCTCGTAATTTAAAGGTTGTTTACCCGTACGCGCAAATTGCTAAGTCTAAAATTTTGGAAATGGAAACGCAGTACGGAAAGTTAAAGTCCGATTCGGAGCGAAAAGAATATATTAAAAGAGTTGAAAAAGAGCTGCGTGACGAGTTTGAAGGTAAACTTGTTAAACTAACAATTTCACAGGGAAGGTTACTTATTAAACTGATTGACAGGGAGGTTGGAAAGACTACCTATAGTGTAATAAAAGAGCTGCAAGGAGGCTTCTCTGCAGGGTTCTGGCAGCTTGTAGCCCGTTTGTTTGGGTCGAACCTTAAAACAGAGTTCGATGAGGGTAAGGAAGATAAAGTTCTGAATGAACTTATTATACTATATGAGCATGGCCTGCTGTAAAGAGACGCCGTTATCATCGGCATCTCTTTTTGGCTTTAGCTTTTAAATATTTTTCAGTATTTCTTTAACAATTGCCATTGCTCCATTTGCTATATCAACTATTGTTGCATCAAGCATATAGCAGGGGGTGGTAAAAAGCAAATTTTCTGTGTCAACAGTAACCTCGCCATGGTTTGTTGTTTTATGTTTGGCGCCAAGCAGTTCTATTGCCTCTGATGTTTGCTTATCATTCCCAATGGTTACTACCGAACTCTTAATTACCTTGGCCAGTAAAATTGGCGAGATGCAAAGAGCCCCAATGGGCTTTTTTGCTTTGTGAGTTTCTGTAATCACCCGCTCAACTTCTGCATTTACTGTGCAATTTGCACCATCAAAAGCGAAGCTACATAGATTTTTTGCCACTCCAAAACCTCCCGGAAAAATTAGCGCATCATAATTTGATGCTTTAAAATCCGAAAGGGGTAATATCTTTCCTCTGGCTATTCGTGCCGCCTCTACAAGCACATTTCGTTTCTCGTTCATTTCTTCGCCCGTAATATGATTAATTACGTGGTGTTGATCAATATTTGGTGCAAAAATTTGATATGTAGCACCCTGCTGAACAATAGCATATAGGGCCATTGTTGCCTCGTGAATCTCGGCACCATCGTAAACTCCACATCCTGCTATAACTACAGCAAATTTCTTCTTTTCAGTTGCCATTGCTTTTCAATTTTTAGTTATTTACCGTCAATATAATAAATTTTGTTAAATTTCACTAAATTATATTTCGTTTTGATATGAGAACTTTTGCTGCCATAGAAATACCATTAAAAATTGAACAGTATGCCCAGCTCGATGGAATTAAGCTGAGTATGGCTAACGAATCGATTAAATGGGTCGAGTGGTCAGCCCTGCACCTCACGCTTTTCTTCTTCGGGGAGAGTTCCTCAGTATTTATTGACAAGTTTAATGAGTTTTTACAGGGTTTAACCTCTGATTTTTTTTCTTTTGACTTGCGTATTAAGGGTTTAGGTGTTTTTGGACCGAATGATAATCCGAAGGTTTTATGGCTGGGCATTGAGCCCAATGCTACGGTTAATTTGCTGCAAGAAAAAGTTTCACTATTTGCCGCACAAAATGGCTTTCATGCTAAGGTTGATGGCTTTAATCCGCATATTACTCTGGCTAGGATAAAGGGTATAAGCAATATTAATTGTTTTATGCAGAATCTCGAGAGTTATAGCGATAAAGTATCCTGGCAACTTCATATTGACAAGGTTACTTTGTACAAAAGTGAAATAAACCCCAAAGGCTCAAGGTACACTCCCGTTTTTTTGCATAGCCTTAAACGGTAAGCAAGTGCTACTTTGGAGCCAATTTGTATAAAAAAACTGCGATTAGGGAGTAGATTATATTTGGAATCCATACGGCAAGAAGCGGGGGTATAATTCCTCCAACCGAGAACATTGTTGTGAATCGCATAAATAGGATATACGTAAAGCTAAGCGCCAGGCCAATGCCTATGTGCAAGCCAATGCCACCACGCACTTTTCGCGATGAAAGGGCTACCCCAATCACAGTAAGAATAAATGTTGAAAAGGGGTTGGCAAAACGACTGTGTTTTTCTATAAGGTAAAAATCAACATTTTCGGTGCCCTGCATCCTCTGGTCCGCAATAAATTCGTTTAGTTCAAACATATTCATTGTTTCAACAATATTTAACCTTTGGGTAAAATCCGATGGGTACAAATATATGGTAGTGTCAATTTTTTCTCCCGATGTAATTACTTCTCCGTTTTCGGTAAACTCTCTAATATGGTAATTGTGGGCAGTCCATTTGTTTATGGTAGTATCCCATTTAACGTAGTCGCTAATTAATTTCGATTTAAGTTCGCCATCTACAATATGCTCAATTGAAAATTGTTGCCCCATATTGTTGTATGAATTATATGATTGCATATATATAAATAGCCCAGGGCGTACTTGTCTGTGGATATCTCTGCTGGTGTTTCTAACCTTACGTTTTGTGTAGGTGTTTTCAAATTGTAAACGAACACTATTTGCTGGCGGAATTATAAAACTGGTAAGTACGAACGAGAAAACGGCAATTATTGTTGCCGAAACGAAGTAAGGAAACATAATTCGCCTAAAAGAAACACCGCTGCTTAAAATGGCTATTATCTCGGTGTTATAAGCCATTTTTGAAGTGAAGAATATTACGGCAATGAACGTGAAAAGTGAACTAAACAGGTTGGCAAAGTATGGTATAAAGTTGAGGTAATAGTCAAAAACAATCTCTTTAAGGGTAACGCCTTTCGACACGAAATCGTCCATTTTTTCGGCCAAATCGAAAATAACAGCGATTCCAATTATTAGTACTATCGCATAGAAATAGGTTCCAATAAATTTTCGGATTATGTATACATCTAAAATTTTCAACCCTAACTTTCTCATAATCTTGCCGATAATTTTTTTACCATTGATTCTTTCCAACCTTTAAATGTTCCGTTCTCAATATTTATTCTGGCTTGGCCAACAAGCCATAGGTAAAAGCCCAGGTTGTGCATACTTGCAATTTGAGCACCGAGCATCTCTTTTGAAACAAATAGGTGCCGAAGGTAGGCCTTATTGTACTGTTTATCGACAAAAGTTGTTCCATTTGAATCGATAGGGGTAAAGTCAGCGCTCCATTTTTTATTGCGGATATTGATAATGCCCTCGCTGGTAAAAAGCATACCGTTTCTCCCGTTACGGGTTGGCATAACGCAGTCGAACATATCAATACCCCTATCAATTGCTTCGAGAATATTCTCAGGAGTACCAACGCCCATAAGGTAGCGGGGCTTTTCTGTTGGCAATATCTCGTTTACAACCTCTATCATTTCGTACATTACCTCAGCAGGCTCGCCAACCGATAATCCGCCTATGGCATACCCTTCACGATTTGTTTTTGCAATAAATTCGGCTGCTCTTCTTCGTAAATCGGGGTAAACACAACCTTGCACAATGGGGAAAAGTGTTTGCGAATATCCGTATAGCGGTTCCGTTCCATCGAAACGGGTAATGCACCTACTAAGCCAGTTCTCAGTTAATTCGAGAGAGTTTTTAGCATATTCGTAGCTAGCATCTCCGGGGGGGCATTCGTCAAAAGCCATCATAATATCAGCACCAATAATGCGTTGGATATCCATTACGTTTTCTGGTGAAAAAAAATGCTTCGACCCATCGATATGCGACCGAAAATGAGCGCCTTCGGGTTTTAACTTTCGGTTATTAGCTAACGAGAATACTTGATAGCCTCCGCTATCGGTTAGTATTGGATGTTCCCATGATATGAATTTATGTAGGCCTCCAATCTCTTTTAGTATTTCAACCCCTGGCCTTAAGTACAAATGGTAGGTATTGCCAAGTATTATTTTAGCTTTAACCTCTTGCTCCAAATCCCTATGAAGAACCCCTTTTACGCTACCAACGGTTCCAACAGGCATAAATATGGGAGTGGGAATATCACCGTGATCGGTAGTGATTAATCCGCTTCGGGCTTTACTGTTCTCGGCTTTCTTGCTAATGCTAAAGTTCATATGTAGGATCTGAATTTAAAAGTACGCTAAATGCAACGTTTTTAGTATTATCAGTTTTTTTATTTTATTAGCAAGGAATCGTCTTATATAAGAACTCTTTGCTATTTTTGCAGAGTAGTTTGAAATTCAAGGTAAACTATTTAGTTCTGCTGGTCCACTTTGCTGCGTATGGTGATGTAAATATTAAAAATATAACACTAAATTGATGCCCAAAGATAGTAGAAAATGTTTTAATTATTTAAGCAGATAGATTGCCTTGCAAAAGCACGAAAGCTTTAATGAAATTGTTGTCTTACTTAATGCAGTTCAATAGTGAATTATTTTATCTCTCAGCTAACAACTTTCGAATTTACTCTTTGGATAGTTCTAGTTTCATCAATACTAGTTCAGCTATTTTTTTACCTAATAATATATGTTAGGGTAACCCCCAATCGATCTCGTAAAGAAAAGCCAGCGTTAAGCATTCTTCCGCCGATTTCGGTTGTAATTTGCGCTCGAAATGAGGAGCAAAACCTTGAAACATTTCTTCCGATGGTGCTAGAGCAGAATTATCCTGATTTTGAGGTGGTGGTGGTTGACGACTGCTCGAGTGATGATACGGATATGGTTTTAAGACGGCTATCTGGTAGGTACCCTAACTTGAAAACAACCGCTATAAAACCCGACAATAAGTTTATGCATGGTAAAAAATTGGCGCTAACCGTTGGTATTAAAGCGGCCAAGAATAATTGGGTATTGTTAACCGATGCCGATTGTAAGCCGTCGAGCAGCGAGTGGCTTGCAAGTATGGCTTCACATTTCAAAACACCAAATCAAGTTGTGCTAGGCTACGGTGGTTATTTAGCAGCAAAAGGGTTGCTTAACAAATTCATTAGGCTAGATACCTTTTTTATTGCAATGCAGTATATGGGATTTGCCTTGTTTGGTAAGCCATATATGGGAGTGGGTAGAAATTTGGCCTATACAAAGGACGTGTTTTTTAAGAATAAAGGGTTTGCTAGGTACAACCATATAGACTCTGGCGATGATGATCTTTTTGTGCAAAAGGTAGCACATTCAAAAAACACTACTGTTGAGTATTGTGCGCAAAGCCATACACGCTCGGTATCATGCTCTACAGCTAAGGAATGGATTAAGCAAAAACGTCGGCATTTAACCACGGCACCACTTTACAGAGGAGGGATCAAATTCTGGCTAGGACTGGAACCCGTTTCCCGAATCTTATTTTGGATATCAGGAATTATTTTGCTGTTAACTTCATCTCAATATATCGAATTTGTTGCTGCAGTGATGGCTTTCAGAATTTTAGTGATGCTAATAGTGGTAAAAATTGCAATGATTCGTTTGAATGAAAGAAAAATATTTTTACTTTCGTTAGTTTATGATATGTTGTCACCGATTGTTATAGGGATCTTAGTTATAGCAAATAGTTTAACTAAAAAACGCATTAAATGGAATTAGGTTCAAACCTTTCCGATAAGGCTAAGCATGACCTTATTCTTGTTGATAGAGCCATTGAAGGAGACCAGAGAGCATATGCTGAACTTCTTGAGCGATATAGGGATGCCATATACTTTATGCTGCTTAAAATGGTTAGCAATAAGAGCGATGCCGAAGATCTTACCATTGAAGCGTTTGGTAAGGCTTTTAAAAACATACACCAGTACGCGCCTAACTATGCTTTTAGTACATGGCTATTTAAAATTGCAACCAATAACTGTATTGATTTTATAAGAAAACGAAGAGCTAAAATTGTTTCCATTGACCAACCCTCCGAAGATGGAGATGGAGTATTATCGATACCGGCATCAAATATTCAATCGAACTCGCTCGATCCTGAGGAGAACCTTATTAAGGAGCAGAATATTTTGCTTGTAAAGGAGTTGGTTTCAAAACTCAAGCCTAGGTACCGAAGACTAATTGAACTTAGATACTTTAAAGAATACTCATACGAGGAGATTTCTGTTGAGCTAGACCTGCCTTTGGGTACGGTAAAAGCACAACTTTTTAGAGCCCGTGAGTTACTCTCAAATATACTCTCAAATAGCCCGCATAAGCCTTAAAATACCCGATGGATATTATCACTAAATATTTTCCAGAGTTAACTACGACTCAGCGAGCGCAGATGGCTATGCTGAAGGATGTATATGAAGATTGGAATGCGAAAATTAACGTTATCTCACGCAAGGATATCGATAAACTATACGTTCACCATGTATTACATTCATTGGCAATTGCAAAGGTTATTCTGTTTGCTAAGGGTACAAAGGTGCTCGACATTGGTACAGGTGGAGGCTTTCCGGGTATCCCGTTAGCCATATTGTTTCCGCAAGTAAATTTTTTACTTGTCGATTCAATTGGAAAGAAAATTACCGTAGTCAATGCGGTTGCCGAAGCCTTGCAGCTAAAAAATGTTGAAACATTAAAGGGTAGAGTAGAGGAGATTAAAGGTACATTTGACTTTGCTGTTACCCGGGCAGTTGCCCCAATGTCCAATATTGTAAACTGGACACAAAATATAATTAAGCCAGGCGGCTACAATAATTTGCCCAATGGTGTAATTGCTCTTAAAGGTGGCGATATTAGTCAGGAACTGTCACCTTTTGGAAAACGGGTTAAACGCTGGAGGATACCAACTTTTTTTGAAGAGGAGTATTTCGAGGGTAAGCAGGTCATTTTTGTGCAAAGGTGATTGTCTGTTTTGTTATGTATAGGCCGGTACCCGTAAATTAGATTGCGATTTAATTTATATAAATACAAGCAGGGAGTATTTTATTTCGCTTTTAATGGCATTTTTTTGCGCATTTGATAAGATGAAATGGTAGGCCTAGTGTTACAACTACAAAGTTTTGTAGAATGTAGAGTTTTTTCTTCTTTTTATACCTTTAAAGTTTAAAAATCTTTTTCACTTTCAAAAACTTTCATATCTTTGCAAACCTAAAATGAGGGCAAATTATTACCCATTATATTTTGCAATAAGTTAATAATAAATAAATTATAGCGATGAAAAGGACTTTTCAACCATCGAATAGGAAAAGAAAGAACAAGCACGGATTTCGTGAGCGTATGTCAACAGCTAATGGTCGCAGGGTACTCGCTTCCCGCAGAGCAAAAGGTAGAAGTAAACTTAGCGTATCCGACGAGCCTAGGCACAAGGTATAGTTAGGTTATAACTGTGCATCTTTATACATAAAGCTGACCTGTTTGGTCGGCTTTTCTGTTTTAGGCTATTCTAATACCCAACAAATTATCGATTGTTTAAGCAAAAGGATTAAATTTGCGTTGTTTCTAAAATTCCTTTTATAAACCGAATGAAGTATGGTGGAAAATAGTATTATTTCACAACTACTGGGTAGTCAGCCCACTGTGCGTAAAGTTGCTGAGAAGGTTTTGGCATCGGAGCGTATTTCGTTTGACGATGCCCTAGTTTTATATAGAGAGGCCGATTTAGGTTTGTTGGGTATGCTTGCCAATACAGTTAATGCCACTAAAAACTCGGGTAAGGTTTACTTTAACCGAAACTTTCATATTGAACCCACCAATATATGTGTGCATCATTGTACTTTTTGCTCGTACAGGCGTGCTTTGGGCGAAGAAGGTAGTTGGGAAATGAGCATAGACGATATTAAGCATAAGGTAAGCGAGTATAAGGGTTCAAAGGTAACCGAGGTACATATTACTGGAGGCGTGCACCCAGAGTGGGATATTGACTATTTTGGTTGCGTAATTGGATCCATAAAAGAGGTGTTGCCCAATATTCATGTTAAAGCATTTTCAGCAGTTGAAATTGATTATGTTATTGATAAAGCGGGTATTTCAGTCCGTGAGGGTATGCGCAAGCTAAAACAGTTTGGTCTTGATTCAATTCCTGGCGGCGGAGCAGAAATAGCCGACTCAACCATACGAGAGAAAATTTGTGGAACTAAAACGTCGTGGAAACGCTGGCTCGAAATACATGAGGCAGCCCATAATGAGGGGCTTCAATCAAATGCAACAATGCTGTATGGGCATATCGAATCATATGAGCATAGGGTAAAGCATATGCTCGATATTAGAGAACTGCAAGATAGAACTAGTGGCTTTAACTGCTTTATTCCTCTTAAATTTAAGTCAACAAATAATGAGCTCGGTAGTATTGGCGAGGTAGCACCCACAGAGGACTTGCGAAATTTTGCCGTTTCAAGAATTTTTCTCGATAACTTTAAGCACATTAAAGCATACTGGCCTATGCTGGGTAAAGAGCAGGCAAGGTTGGCATTGGAATTTGGCGCCGATGATTTTGATGGAACTGTTGATGACTCGACTAAAATATACAGTATGGCAGGTGCCGAAGAGCAGAGTCCTTCAATGTCTGTTGACGAAGTAACGAAAATTATCAGAGCAGCTGGCCGCAAGCCTGTTGAGCGCGATTCATTATACAATCCAATCGGAGTTATATAGGCGAAAGCATGAGGCATCGTTTTTTATTGGTTTTAAAACCTAATATTCGTTTGTTTACACGATTTAATTTTAAATTTGCCAAAGAATGCGATAGCTTCAAATATGAAAATCGATATTGTAACGTTTGTACTATAGATTTTATAACCCAAATTCACAACAATTATGGCTTGGCAAAAAGTTAAACAACTATTTAAAAAAATATTATCAAACCCATTTGTAAAAACTCCTCTTTTTGCGATAGGTATTGTGATGCTGTCAGTGCTAGTTTTTTTTACATTCCTGCATGTTTTTACACGGCATGGCAGAAGTTTTACAGTGCCTGAATTTTCCGATTTACACATAGAAAAAGCTATGGAGTATGCTAAGCAAAAGAAACTTCGGCTTGAGGTTACCGATTCGGTGTACATAACAACTCGCGAACCTGGGGTAGTGATTGAGCAGAACCCTTTGCCAGGCACCTATGTTAAGGCAAATAGGCGTGTGTTTGTTACCACAAATGCAATAAACCCAATGCTAGTTGAGATGCCAGATTTAGTAGGCTTAACCCTTAGGCAGGCCATATCAACCCTGAATTTGGAAGGGTTTAAAACAGGCATCCTTGCCTTTACCTATGATATTGCCGTAAATAACGTGCTTGAGCAGCACTACCTTGGCAAGGAGATAGACCCAAACACAGAAATACCTAAGGGGGCAACAATTGATTTGCTTTTGGGAAGGGGGCAAAATAACCAGAAAACAGTTTTACCCCGCATAATTGGTTTAACCTTAGCCGAGGCACACAATCTTTTGCTCGAAGCTTCGTTAAATATAGGGAAAACCTCGTACGATGCAACTGTAATTGACAACCTGGATTCTTTACAGGCTCGTGTGTATAGTCAGTACCCTAGCCCAATGGGCGAAACAGCAATTAATTTTGGAGCCCGGGTTGATTTGTGGCTAACCCAGAACGAGTCGAGAATTCCTGTTTTAACTAACTCTGAGCGTAGTAAGGTTGATGTTAGTGATAAAGGTGAATTTGTAGAAGAAATTTTAGAATGATAAACTTCAGGTGCCTACTTATTATTGTATCCATTTTTTTACCTGGAACGCTTTTTTCGCAGGAGGGCAAAGAGGTAATTGTTGACCTAGAGTCCCTTCCTTCTACGGAGAATAAAACGGCACATAAAAATAGGTTATCGATATTAGAATTACCTTTTTTTGACGACTTCTCGAGAGATTTACCATATCCAAGTTCCGAGCGTTGGGAAGCAAAACATGTATTTTTAAACACTCAGTATGCTGTTAACCCGCCCAACCCAGGGGTGGTTACTTTCGATGCAATCGATAAGTCTGGTAAGCTACATTCTGTTGCGTCAAATTTCCCTTTCTCTTCTGATACGCTAATTTCAAACCCCATAAATCTTTCGTATCCAACGGATACTTCAATATACCTTAGTTTTTACTTTCAACCGCAGGGCTTGGGTAATAGGCCCGACGACCGCGATTCGCTTTTACTTGAGTTTTATAACCACAATCTTGATACCTGGGAAGGTGCGTGGGCTAGCTGGCTTATCTCATCCGAAAATTCTTTGTATCAGCTAAATAAGTTGAAAGGAAAAACATCTAAAAAGGTATCGGCAAGGCTTGATTCCACATTCTTTTTGGTTCATATGCCCATTACCGAAGAACGATTTCTAAATTCAAACTTTAGGTTTAGATTTAGAAATATCGCCTCCCTATCGGCCAATACCGATGTTCCTGGGCTAAGGGGAAATTCTGACCATTGGCATATTGATATGATTTACCTTAATCGGGGGAGAACATACAGGGATACTCTTTTAAATGACATCTCTTTCTCTAGACCACTAAAATCTATATTGAAGAATTACGAGCAAATACCATGGTTACACTTCACTAGCAATGCTATTGATAACGAATTGAGCAACCCGCTAACTTTCAATGTAGCATACAAAAATTTGGGTCTAATTTCATGGAACGTAACCCGTTTATATAGCATTAAAAATCATTCAAATAATGAGGTTTACTCTTTTTCGGGAGGAGCCGAAAATATTGCAGGACAAGAAGTGATTGAGTACGATAGACGTTTTCAGTATGATTTTTCGTCGAGTTGGAGTGATTCTGCCCGCTTTACTTTTTCTTCGTACTTAATAACCGATATTGCTGAGAATACTAGCCATTTGCGCTGGAATGATACCCTGAGATATGTTCAGAATTTCCAAAATTTTTACGCTTACGATGATGGTACTGCTGAGAGCGGGTATGGCTTGTTTGGAGAGGGAACACAAAACGGACAGGTTGCTCTAAAATACACCACCTACAAGGCAGATAAGTTGGTTGGGGTTTATATGTACTTTAACAGAACATTTAACGATGCGAACCAAAAGTATTTTAAACTTGCCGTTTGGGATGATAATAAAGGTAAACCTGGCGAAATTATTTATGAGCAACTTGGTGTGCGCCCGCTTTTTACTGATAGCCTTAACCGTTTTACGCTTTTTAAACTCGACGAGGAGGTTGAACTAGATGCAGGAACGTTTTACATTGGCTGGATTCAAACCACCAATGATATGCTAAATGTTGGTTACGACCGAAATAATGATAGTAAGAAACGCCTGTTTTATAATATTGGGGGCGCTTGGAACTCAACGCAGTTTTATGGTTCGCTCATGGTTAGGCCAGTTTTTGGTAAACTTACCGAAAACCCAACAAAAGCTACTCAAAATACTTTAACAGAAAACCTTCATATTTTTCCAAATCCTACTAGGGGCATTGTAAATATTGAGTACCCTAACGTTGCGGCTGATGTGTCCGTTTTTGTTTATAACACCTTCGGACAACTTGTTATGAGCCAACAGCTAGTTAATAATGTGCTAAACGTTGAACGCTTAGCCAATGGAACATACATTGTTAGGGTGGTTGGGAACAATAAAATAATTGGAACACAGAAACTAGTTATTGCCAAATGGTAACAGATAATACTCCATACCCTGATGATGAGCTGGAGGAGGGTGAAGAACAGCAGGAACTTTATGAGCATTTTCATATCGACGTGGACAAAGGGCAAAGTATGCTCCGTATTGATAAGTTTATCTCCACCAAAATTCAGAACGTAAGCCGTAGTCGAGTTCAATCGGCAGCCGATGCGGGCAATATTCTTGTAAACGGTAAGGCGGTTAAATCGGCATATAGAATTAAACCGCTGGATAGTATTTCAATTGTGATGGCCTACCCGCCACGTGAAGTTGAGATAATTCCGGAGAATATCCCCATCAATATAGTTTATGAAGACGATGACTTGATGGTGGTAAATAAGGAGCCTGGAATGGTTGTGCACCCTGGGCACGGAAACTATTCGGGTACTTTAATAAATGCATTGATGTATCATTTAAGGGATGTACCACTCTTTAAAACGGGCGAAGTTCGACCAGGGCTGGTACATCGAATAGATAAGAATACTTCGGGCGTGCTGGTAATAGCCAAAACAGAGTACGCAATGAATCATTTGGCTCGCCAATTTTTTGAGCGTACCACAAACCGTAAGTACGTTGCCTTAGTTTGGGGCGATATGGAGGGCGAAGAGGGAACTATTGACACCTTCATTGGACGAAGCCCTCGTGATAGGATAAAAATGTTCGTTTTTCCTGAGGGCGATGAGGGTAAGCATGCCATCACCCATTGGAAAGTTATTGAAAGACTAGGGTATGTTACCCTTGTTGAGTGTAAGCTTGAGACCGGTAGAACGCACCAAATTAGGGTGCATTTTGAACATATCCGCCATCCTATTTTTAACGACGATCGTTACGGAGGCGACACAATTGTGAAGGGTACAACTTTTACAAAGTATAAGCAGTTTATTCAGAATTGCTTCACCATTTGCCCTCGTCACGCACTTCACGCCAAATCATTAGGGTTTATTCACCCTACCACAGGTGCTAATATGTTTTTCGATTCTGAGTTGCCCGATGATATGGTACAGGTGGCCGAACGGTGGCGTACTTACACATCTGCCCGACCAAATGGATAAGGTAATTGCCTTTCGCAATAAATATCTACCATACTCCTTTTTACCCTGAACATTTCTAAGTAATTTTGGTCTGTATTATAAATCATTTTAGATGAACAGTAAACTCAATATTGCCATAATGGCAGGAGGGAATTCCTCCGAAGAGGAAATTTCGCTTAAGGGTGTTGTGCAAGTAGCGAAATGGCTCGACTCAACAAAATACAATGCTTACCCCGTAATGTTAAAGGGTACCCAAATGACGCTTAAGCATCCTCGGCATGGGGATATTCCTGTATCATGGGACAACTTTACCGCAAAAGTTAACAACGAGATTTTGACTTTCGATTGCGCATTGATTGTAATACACGGAACCCCTGGTGAGAATGGTTTGCTCCAAGGATACTTTGAGATGATGCATATACCCTACACAACGGGAGGGGTTTTAAACACGGCACTCACCTTCTGTAAGGATACGACGAAACGTATGCTTGAAGGGATAAATATCCATTTAGCCAACGATCTAAGAGTACGCAAGGGTGAAGTTGTTAACGCGCAGGATATAGCAAAAAACATTGGCTTACCCCTGTTTGTTAAGCCCAACGAGAGCGGTAGTAGCTATGGTATAACGAAAGTAAAATTAATTGAGGAGATAGAATTTGCACTCGAAAAATCATTTACTGAGGATCCAGTAGCATTGATAGAGGAGTATATTCCTGGAATGGAACTTACCTGCGGTTTGGTTAAAACGAAGAGTAAATCGTTGGTTTTTCCCGTTACCGAGATTGTTCCGAAAAACGAGTATTTCGACTATGGTGCAAAGTACGAGAATCAGGTAGAGGAGATTACCCCAGCTCGAATCCCCACCGATTTGGCCGATTATATTCAAACCGTTTCATCAGAAATATACGATAGGCTAGGTTGTAGAGGAATTGTGCGCATCGATTATATTTTTGGCAACAAAAAACTTTATTTTCTAGAGGTGAATACCGTACCCGGTATGAGCGAGGCCAGCATAGTTCCTCAGCAGGTAGCAGCAATGGGTCTTACCATGGGTGATGTTTTTGGAATGGTGATTGACGATGCTATTGCAAGAAAGAAATCTAGGTGAGGCAAGGGGAATAGATTGTCCATACTTTAAGTTTTTTAAATAAAAAAGGGGTTACCGTTTTGAGATAACCCCTTTTTATTTAGCTTAATAAGAGTCTATAAATAATCCTCAATTGGAGCGCAAGAGCAAACTAAGTTTCTGTCGCCATATCCAGAGTCGATTTTACCAACCGCAGGCCAGAATTTGTTATTGGCAATCCATGGAAGTGGGAATGCTGCTTTTTCACGGTCGTATGCATGTTTCCACTCATTTGCCGTTATCTCAATAACGGTATGTGGTGCATTCTTTATCACGTTATCCTCTTTATCGGCTTTTCCATCTTTTATCTCATCTAACTCTTTCTTTATCGAAATCATTGCCTCAATAAACCTATCGAGTTCTTGAACCGATTCGCTCTCAGTTGGCTCAACCATAAGGGTTTCGTGAACTGGGAATGAAAGAGTAGGCGCATGGAATCCATAGTCCATAAGCCTGCGTGCGATATCGCCAGTTTCAACTCCGTAAGTTTGTTTGTAATGGCGGCAATCTAGAATCATTTCGTGTGCTACACGACCTGTTTTTCCAGTGTAAAGCACATCAAAATTACCTTTTAATTTTGCTGTTAGGTAGTTGGCGCTTAGTATTGCCAGTTCGGTTGATTTCTTAAGCCCTTCTTCTCCTAGCATAAGAATATATCCGTATGTGATTGGCTGTACCATTGCGCTACCCCAAGGAGCCCCTGCTACCGCAGTCATACCCTTATCACCACCAGTTTTAACAATTGGGTGTGAAGGTAGGAAAGGAGTTAAATGTTTTGCTACGCCAATTGGACCAACACCAGGACCACCACCACCGTGAGGTATGGCAAATGTTTTATGTAGGTTAAGATGGCAAACGTCAGCACCAATAAATCCAGGGCTGGTTAAGCCAACCTGGGCGTTCATATTTGCACCATCCATATAAACCTGCCCGCCATTATCGTGGGTAATTTTCATCATTTCTACTATCTCGGGCTCAAATACACCGTGGGTTGATGGGTAGGTAACTATAAACGACGAAAGGTTGTCTTTATGCTTTTCGGCTTTAGCCCTAAGGTCTTCAATTGAAATGTTGCCGTCCTTATCGCATTCAACAATAACAATTTCCATACCTGCCATTGCAGCACTTGCAGGGTTAGTTCCGTGAGCCGACGATGGAATAAGTGCTATGTTACGATGCCCTTGTCCGCGGCTTTTGTGATACTCGCGAATAACCATTAGTCCTGCGTATTCGCCTGCTGCACCTGAGTTAGGTTGCATCGACATAGAGTCAAATCCTGTAATTTCAGCCAGAAGTTGCTCTAGTTCGCAAATAAGGCTCATGTAGCCTTGTGCTTGTTCTGTTGGAACGAATGGGTGTATGTTTCCAAATTCCATCCAGCTAAGTGGTAGCATTTCACTCGCAGCATTAAGTTTCATAGTGCAGCTACCAAGTGAAATCATACTGTGATTTAGCGCAATATCCTTCCGTTCAAGACGCTTAATGTAACGCATCATCTCAGTTTCTGAGTGGAATATATTAAAAACCTTATCGTTTAGGTATTCAGATTTACGCTTTAGGTTTTCTGGAATTGTGCTGGTTGCTTCAATAGAATTGATTTTAACCGCTGGCTTAGCAACAACCTCAGCAAAAATCTCAATAATATTGTTTATTTCGGGAACAGAGGTTAGCTCATCGGTACTAATTCCGATTGTGCCATTTGGTTTGTAGTTGAAGTTAATCTCTTTGTCAATAGCCTTACGCCTAATCATATCAACCTTAACCCCTGCTGGAAGCTCAATTTCGAGAGTGTCAAAAGTAACTTTAACATTCTGTTTGTACCCAAGTTTGGTTAGCTCCTTGTCAATTATAACGGCTGCGTTGTGAGTATGGGTTGCAATACGCTTAACGCCCGTGGGGCCATGGTAAACGGCAAACATACCAGCCATTGTAGCTAAAAGCGCTTGTGCAGTACAAATATTTGAGGTTGCACGCTCGCGCTTAATATGCTGCTCACGGGTTTGTAAAGCCATACGTAGTGCCTTGTTGCCGTGCTTATCTATGGACACTCCAATAATACGACCAGGAAGGTTACGTTTGTACTCCTCTTTGGTTGCAAAGTAGCCAGCATGTGGTCCGCCAAAACCCATAGGAACGCCAAAACGCTGGGTACTACCCACTACAATGTCGGTACCCCATTCGCCTGGAGGGGTTATTAGCGCAAGAGAAAGAATATCGGCAATTACCGTGGTAAAGGCACCATTCTCTTTCGCTTTAGCAATAAATGAAGAGTAGTCACGTACGTTGCCTTTGGCAGAAGGGTACTGAACAACTACTCCAAATTCTTTTCCGGTAAATTTATATTCACTGTAACATCCTGTTACTACTTCAATTCCTAACGGATTGGCACGTGTACCTATTACCTCAAGATTTTGGGGGAATGTGTCACTATCAACGAAAAGGATATTACGACCCTCTTTTACCGCTTGGCGAGAGCGAAGGCTGTGCATCATTAGCATGGCTTCGGCTGCTGCGGTTGATTCGTCAAGGAGTGAAGCATTGGCCATTTCCATTCCGGTTAAATCCATAACCATGGTCTGGAAGTTTAGAAGTGCTTCAAGCCTACCTTGGCTAATTTCTGCTTGGTAAGGAGTATAAGAAGTGTACCATCCTGGGTTTTCAAAAATATTTCGAAGAATAACCGAAGGGGTATGTGTTCTGTAGTAACCCATACCAATAAAAGAGCTGAAAATCTGATTTTTTGATGCCAGTCCTTTTATTTTACTAAGGTACTCATACTCAGAAAGCGGAGCAGGAAGGTTAAGTGGTTCCCGCAACCTAATTCCTTTGGGCACGGTTTGGTCAATTAGTTCATCAATAGTTTTTACCCCAACTACTTTTAGCATTTCGTTAATCTCGCTATCGCGAGGGCCAATGTGGCGGGTAGCAAAGCGTTCAGTCGACATAAATATTTGATTTATTTAGTTAGTATAATTTGGTAAAATATGATTCAGTAGCACAATTTCGCTCTACAAATTCGTTGTAAAATTAGGAAATTGGTTATACTTTCTAACCCTTTTGGTGCTAATTTTTTACTTATGAAGTATTACGGTGCATTTAGCTGACGTTAAGATAGGAAGGGGTTGTTCTCTTTCTCCCATTCTATGGTTGATGGTTCACCGTGGCCTGTATAAACTTTTGTATTTGGGGCTAGATTTAGTAGTTTTGTCTTAATGCTATTTATAAGTTGTGCGTAATTGCCTCCAGGAAGATCTGTTCGCCCAATGGAGCCTTGAAAAAGAGTGTCGCCCGATAAAACAAACCCTTCTTCGGCGTTTAAAAAACAAATACCTCCCATTGAATGCCCTGGGGTGTGCAAAACCTTTAGCTTACTATTTCCAAAAGTAATCTCATCACCATCATTCAGGTTCCTATCAATAAGAGGCGCATCTTCTATTGTAAATCCATATGTAAGGGCATGTTGCGAAGCCGTTTGTATTAATGTTAAATCTTCAGGGCTGGCTGCGATATCTATTTTATAAGTTTTTTTAACAAATGCATTACCAAGTATATGGTCAACATGTCCGTGCGTGTTTATGGCGAGCACGGGTTTTAAATTGTTCTTTTGTATAAAATCAGTAAGTTCTCTTTGCTCCTCAGGGCTATGGCAACCAGCATCAACTATTACGCACTCATTTGACTCGTCAAACAGCACGTAAGTATTTTCCTGAAAAGGGTTGAACACGAATCGTTTAATTGTTATCATATGTTTTAAACTTGAATATTAATAACTATTTATTAGTTCCTTTTAGCATAGGAACAAAAATAAACTTGCCATGGTTCGTTTTCTTTGTTTCATTTTCCGAAATCTTCTCAATAACTACCATTTCTTGCCCCGTATTGTCGCCGTGTGGAATAACCATTATTCCGCCAACCATAAGTTGGTCTACTAAGTTTTGAGGTATTTCAGATGCTCCGGCAGTAACCAGTATTTTATGGTATGGCCCGTAGGTTGGTTTTCCTATGTAACCATCTCCATAAAAAAAATGTGCCGTGTATCGTAGCTTTTCGAGTAACGATTTCGATTTCATAAAAAGCTCATGTTGCCTTTCAATGGTGTAAACAATAGCCCCCATCTCTAGCAGCACCGCTGTTTGATAACCCGAGCCAGTGCCAATTTCCAAAACCTTTTCTCGAGGATTTAATTTCAGCAATTGGGTTTGATATGCCACCGTGTATGGTTGTGAAATGGTTTGGTTTGCGCCAATAGGGAAGGCCGAATCTTTATAAGAAAAATTTAGAAAGCCACTTTCCATAAATAGATGGCGTGGCACATTATTTATTGCCCTCAATACATTTTGGTCTATTATCCCTTTTTTTTCTAGCTCGTCAACCAGTTTTTTGCGTAATCCTTTATGTCTGTATGAATCTTCCATTTTTGAGAATGAGTATATGCCGCTACAATATTTTTACAAATATAGTTATTAAAAGATGTGCTAAAAAATTGAAATTTTAATTTTGCCATTCATAACTCAAAAAACAAGCACGTCTTTTAACTAGTATAATTATTTACATATTTTTCCAGAAGTATTTTATCTGGTTTTTGAGATAGTTATATTTGTGAAATTTTAAAAATTTTGTTATTTCAGTGGTTCAGTAGTGTTTTTATATGCTAAATGTTTAGTTTCGTATCTTTATATTAACAATGTGATTGTGGGGAAAAGATTATTGATTTTTAAGTACATACTTTTCGATTTTGTTGGATCATTTACCGCTTGGTTCCTTTTTCACTTGTATCGCAAACAAATAATTGAGAAATCAGTACTAGGTAATAATGTTGGTGATTTGCTTGATACTAATGTTATTATTGGACTTATTGTTATCCCTATTGCTTGGGTAATAACTTTGTCTTTTTTTGGTTTTTACCGTGATATTTTCCGACGCTCAAGACTAAAAGAGTTGGGTGTTTCAATTAGCATTACTTTTTTTTGGGTAATTCTATTATTCTTTCTTTTACTACTGGATGATTTTGTGGCATCGTACCGAAGTTATTACCAGCTGTTTTTTATGCTATATTCTCTTCAGTTCCTTTTAACCTATATTCCTCGGGTACTATTAACCTCATTCACTATCAGACGAATTCGACTAAAAAGAATTGTTTTCCCAACTCTTGTTGTTGGCGATGGGGATAAAGCGCTGCAAATTTTTAATGAGGTTTTGGGAGAACCGAAATCACAAGGCAATCATTTGGTAGGTTATATTACAGTAGGTGGGATAGTAAATGAAAGATTGGCTAAAGAACTTCCTTGTTTAGGTAATTTGGGGGATTTAAAAAGTGTGGTTAAAAAGCATAATATTGAAGAGTTAGTGCTAGCCATAGATCAGAATGATAATAAGTTAATGACTAAAATAGTAAACGATATACTAGGGTTAAATGTAATTGTTAAAGCTATACCTAGTATGTACGATATTCTTACAGGAAGGGTAAGAATGCCGGCAATTTTTGGAATCCCTTTAATACAAATATCGTTTGATTTAATGCCTGTTTGGCAACAACGCCTCAAGCTGTTTATTGATTTTTTCGCCTCGTTGGCTGCATTGATTCTACTTTCTCCTTTGTTTATTGTTATCGCTATAGCTGTTAAGTTTTCGTCAAAGGGTCCCGTTTTCTATTCGCAAGAGCGAGTAGGCCAGTTTGGTAAGCCTTTTAACATATATAAGTTCAGAACAATGGTAGCTGATGCCGAAAAACACGGGCCTGCTTTGTCAGCTAAAGATGATTTGCGTATTACGAATATTGGACGATTTTTGCGTAAAACACGGTTAGATGAAATTCCAAATTTCTGGAATGTGTTAAAGGGAGAAATGTCTTTGGTTGGACCACGCCCCGAACGACAATTTTACATCAATAAAATTATTCAAAAGGCGCCTCATTACCTACATTTACAAAAAGTTAAACCTGGAATTACTTCATGGGGGCAGGTTAAATTTGGGTATGCCGAAAATGTTGATGAAATGGTTGAAAGACTTAAGTTCGATTTGATTTATATTGAGAATATGTCGTTATATGTCGATTTTAAGATAATTATATATACCCTTATAACCGTTTTTAAGGGAAGAGGGGTTTAGGGTGATACAATATTTACTAAAGGTGTTTTGAAAACAATATCTGTTTTCAACTTACTCGTTTAGTAGATATTTAATTTTGTTGAAAACCTATTGTCTTTTTTTTTCAAAAACTGAATCAACTTCGTTAGTTTTGTAAAAATATTAATTCATGGCCGAGAAAAGAGAGTTTAAAGATTATAAGAAGAAGGGAAGTACTGCAAACCTTGCAGGCATTGAGTTGGGTAAAGTGCCGCCACAGGCAGTTGAACTCGAAGAGGCGGTTCTGGGCGCCCTTATGATTGAGAAAGATTTGATCATTGATGTGCTCGACGTGCTAAAACTTGAAAGTTTTTACAAGGAAAGCCATCAAAAAATATTTAAGGCCATAGTTGAACTCTCTTCTAAACTCGAGCCAATTGACCTGTATACCGTTTCGGAGGAACTAAGGAAAACTGAGGAGCTAGAAGCGGTTGGAGGAGCGGTTTACCTTGCGCATCTTACTTCGCGTGTGGGTTCGGCTGCGCATCTTGAGTATCACTCCAAAATTATTGCCCAAAAATATATACAACGTGAGCTCATTCGAGTTTCAACCGACATTCAGAACCGAGCATTCGATGACTCTCTTGATGTTAACGACCTACTCGATTACTCTGAAATGGAGCTTTTTAAGGTTGCAGAAGGGAACATTAAGCGCGAAACAGCCCCTATTAGCATACTTGTTAAAGAGGCGTTAACTGCCCTTGAAGAGGCAGGAAAGCGTGAGGATGGCCTTAGCGGTGTACCCTGCGGCTTTTCAGAACTCGATCGGATGACATCGGGTTGGCAAGCCTCTGATTTGGTTATCGTTGCAGCCCGTCCATCAATGGGTAAAACAGCTTTTGTGCTTTCAATGGCTCGCAATATGGCCGTTGAGCGTGATGTTTCTGTGGCCTTTTTCTCTCTCGAAATGTCGAGCCTTCAACTTGTGAACAGGCTAATTGTTAGCGAGTCAGAAATCCCGCACGAAAAAATTAGGAACGGAAAGCTTACACCGCAAGAGTGGACCCAGCTAACCGTTAAAATAGGTAATTTGCAAAACTCAAAAATTTTTATTGACGATACCCCGGCTCTTTCAATTTTCGAATTTCGGGCCAAATGCCGAAGGTTAAAAGCGCAGCATGATGTTGGCATTATTATTATCGACTATTTGCAACTTATGACCGGCCCAAACGATTCTAAAAGTAGTCGTGAGCAGGAGGTAAGTAGTATTTCACGTTCGCTTAAGGCCATTGCAAAGGAGCTAAATGTGCCAATAATTGCCCTGTCGCAGCTTAATCGCTCGGTTGAAACGCGTGGAGGAAACAAGCGACCTCAGCTATCCGACCTGCGTGAGTCGGGCGCTATTGAGCAAGATGCCGATATGGTACTATTTATTCATAGACCTGAATACTATGGCTTTGATGTTGATGAGGATGGGAACTCGCTACTGGGCCTTGCCGAAATAATTGTGGCCAAACACCGTAATGGTGCTACTGGCGATATTAAACTGCGTTTTAGAAAAGAACAGGCGAAGTTTATGGACTATGAAGGTCAAGATTATTCGGAGTATGGTGTAACCACCACGCAGGCTTCGCAAGCCGTGACCTATGGTTCAAAAATGAACGAGGATCCATTACCTACGGTTTCTGGCGATTCGGATTTTGATTTTTTAACCAGACCAATCTCTGAGGATGAGATACCTTACTAGTTTAGTATGGTATAATGAGAAAGTGTAAATTTTGCGATTAATATTTTCTCTGGCTCGTTGCGCTCAACCTGTTATTGCCATTTAGTGTGGCTTTGAGTCTAGAGAATATCTCTCAGTTCAATTAAATTGCTAATTTCGTGTGTAGGCACAACTTTTGTTTGTGCTTGTTTCGAAGGATTAAAGTGAATTTGATCTATTCCAAATGCTTTGGCGCCAATAATATCAGCATCTAAATCGTCGCCAATCATAATGCTTTCAACTTTTTTTGCATTCGCCCTAGCCAAAGAATATCCGAACGCTTGTGCTCGCGGTTTATGGTAGCCCGAAATTTCGGATGTTACCACTTTGTCAAAATATTTTTCTAAACCACATAGTTTAAGTTTTGTAAACTGAACCTCATTAAACCCATTGGTAATTATATGCAGTTTATATTGGCTGTATAGCCAGTCTAAAACAGGTAGCGTGTTAGGCATTAACGCTGTTTTTTTTGGACTTTCAGCCAAATACTCATTATCCATAACCGACGCGAGTATGCTATCCTTTATCCCAAAATCGAGTAAAGTTTGCTCAAATCGTTTAAATCTAAGCACCTCCTTTTTCATCGCCCCGCGCTGGTAACTTGCCCAAAGCCTGTTGTTATTAACAATAAAAGCATCAATAAAAGCCTGGGGGCTGGGGCTGGCTTTCTTTAGATTGTGGTTTTCGTATATATCCGTAAGCGTAATCCGCATATTTTGCTCAAAGTCCCATAGGGTACGGTCTAAATCAAAAAAAATATGTTTATAGGGTGGCATATAAAATCAGGCTTAACTTTTCGTTTTCAAAATTAGTGGCAAATTGCGCAACAAAGATACAATAGATATTTTACCCACCAGCAACCCCTTTCTGATGCTCAAAAAACGAAGTTACACCCTATTTTTCAACCTCCTTTTGAGTATATGCGCATTGCTGTAACAAACTTTATTGCAGGTGTTTATTGGCTCAATATCAATTGAATGAGGGTTGTTGGTGTTAAAAGCAACAAAAAATCATTATCTTTGTGAACAAAAATCCAGTTCGTTTTCGAATAGAACGAATCTTACAAATTATTAAATATTAATTCTACCACAAATACATACCATACATTTGAAATTTAAAGATTTTGGTTTTCAGAATGCCATTATGGATGGCATTGACGCAATGGGGTTCACCCAGCCAACTCCTGTACAAGAACAGGCAATTCCGTTTGTAATGAAAGGGGATGATGTGATTGCGTGTGCCCAAACAGGAACAGGAAAAACGGCCGCATTTATTCTTCCCATTATGGATAAACTTTCCTCACTACCCATGCGGCTTAACTATACTAGCACCTTGGTAATGGTACCAACCCGTGAATTAGCCATACAAATTGACCAGCAGCTGGAGGGCTTTGGCTACTTTGCACCGGTAAGTTCGGTTGCTGTATATGGTGGAAATGATAGCGGCACTTGGGAGCAGCAAAAACAGGCTATACAGAATGGATCCGATTTTATAATAGCCACACCAGGCAGGTTAATTCAGCATATACGCATGGGCTATGTGCAGCTCGATAGGATAGAGCATTTGGTGCTCGACGAGGCTGATCGTATGCTCGATATGGGATTTTATGATGATATAATGGATATTGTGAAGTTGCTACCCACAAAGCGGCAAACATTGATGTTTTCTGCTACTATGCCCCCAAATATCAGAAAACTTACCAAATCAATTTTACACAAACCCAAGGAAATAAGCATTGCCATATCAAAACCAGCCGAAAACGTTTTGCAGGCAGCCTATGAGGTTGATGATTTAGGGAAAATTCCTTTGCTTTCACATCTTCTTAAGGGCAAGGATCATGTGAAAAGTGCTATCGTTTTTGCATCAACCAAGATAAAAGTGAAAGATATTGAGAAGTCTCTTGCAAAAAAAGGGATTGAGGTGATGGCAATCCATTCCGATTTAGACCAGAAAGCGAGAGAGGATGTGTTGCGTAAATTTAAGAATCGCCATTTTCAAATTTTGGTAGCAACCGACATTATCTCTAGGGGTATTGACATTGAAGACATCGACCTAATCGTTAATTATGATGTGCCGTATGACCCCGAAGATTATGTGCACAGAATTGGGCGAACGGCTCGTGCTCAATCCGACGGTGTTGCGCTAACTTTTATAAATACAAAAGAAAAGAAAATGTTTTCGCAAATTGAACACTTTTTAAGCACTAAAATATTTAGAATCGCAAATCCACTCAAATCTGTGAAAAGATAAGTTACATATTAGAAATCAGTGTTTAAGGGTTTTTTTCGTTTTTTTGAGATAGCTTCTTACTGGTTTTTACAACTGTTTGAAATACAGGGCTTGTTTCTTTTATTCATCAAAAAGCTTTGGTAAAATTGCTCATTATCTAGAATGATTTATTAATGTTGTGTTGTAATATGCCTAGTTTTTTTGAGGTTGGCAGCCTAAAATATTAACCAATTACGGATCATTATGCCTTTAAAAAGAAAAATCTTAGAGCTTCAAAAGCGAAAAGAAGAAATTCTTCAGGGAGGGGGCGAAGTAGCCATTGCTAAGCAGCAGGCTATGGGAAAACTAACCGCTCGTGAGAGGGTTATTGCTCTTCTCGATGAGGACTCGTTTAACGAGTACGATCTTTTTGTTGAACATGAAGCGCGAGACTTTGGAATGGAAAGCAAAGTTTTGCATGGTGACGGGGTAGTAATAGGCACAGGAACAATTTATGGTGCACCCGTAGCTATTTTTGCACAGGATTTTACTGTTGCTGGGGGATCACTCGGGTTGATGCATGCCCGAAAGATTACAAAAATTATGGACTACGCGCTTAAAATGCGTATTCCACTAATTGGTATCAACGACTCTGGAGGAGCACGTATTCAGGAGGGCGTTAACTCGCTTGCTGGCTACGGCGAAATTTTCTATCGCAACACCCTTGCCAGTGGAGTTATACCTCAAATTTCGGTTATTTTAGGCCCATGCGCTGGTGGTGCGGTGTATTCGCCTGCTTTAACCGATTTCGTATTTACTGTTGATAACATTTCAAAAATGTTTATCACTGGCCCCGAGGTTATTAAAACGGTTTTAGGTGAAGAAATTTCTATGGAAGAGCTGGGCGGTGCCCGCGTTCATGCCGAGATAACGGGTAATGCCCATTTCTTTGCCGAGAGTGAAATGGAGTGTTTTGATCAGATTAAGAAATTAATCACATACATTCCCTGGAACAACACCCGTAAAGCTCGCAAGTTTGAGCCTAAGGAACCGAAGCCCGAGTTTAATATCGATGAAATTGTACCAGGCGACTCTAAACAACCTTACGATGTTCGTGACGTAATCAGAAGTATTGCTGATGATTCCGATTTCTTTGAGATTCATGAGTTTTGGGCAGCGAATATTGTTGTTGGATTTGGCCGTATAAATGGCGATACAGTAGGCTTTGTTGCTAACCAAGCTTTGGTTTTGGCTGGTGTGCTCGATGTTGACTCATCGGATAAAGCTGCCCGCTTTATACGCTACTGTGATGCTTTTAGCATTCCAATTATTACTCTAGTTGACCTGCCCGGATACTTACCTGGTGTTGACCAAGAGCATGCTGGTGTTATTCGTCATGGAGCCAAAATGCTTTATGCTTACAGCGAAGCTACCGTGCCTAAAATTTCGATAATTCTTCGTAAAGCTTATGGTGGTGGTTACATCGCTATGAACTCGCGCCATCTTCGTGCCGACTTTGTGTTCGCATGGCCTGGTGCAGAAATTGCCGTTATGGGACCCGAAGGTGCAGCCAATATTATTTTCCGTAAGGAGATTATGGAAGCTGAGGATCCCGAGAAAATGCGCAAGCTAAAGGTTAAAGAGTATAGAGAGAAGTTTGCAAATCCATATGTTGCAGCAGCTAAGGGTTATATCGATACAGTAATTGAACCTGCCGAAACCCGAAAACTTGTTATCCATGCGCTTGAAGTTTCAGTTAATAAGGTGATTGATATTCCTTGGAGAAAGCATGGAATTCCACCATTTTAAAAAGAGATGTCATGGATGAAAAAGATTTAACAGAAGAAAAGAAAACTTCAAACGTAGTTGTAGACCCGTCTATTGCAAAGCATCCGCTTTATAAAATTATGGTTGTTGAGGGAACAAAATTCAGAACCCTTTCAACCAGAAAAAATGAGATGCGTGTTAAATGGGAAGCTCCAAAGGTGAAGGAACTTAAATCGGCCATACCAGGTACTGTAATTAAGATAGCAGTTAAGGTAGGCGAGAAGGTTGAACCAGGAGACTTACTTATGATATTTGAAGCAATGAAAATGCAAAACAAGGTATTGTGTCCTTTTCCAGGTGTTTTAAAAGAGATAAATGTGAAGGAGGGGGAGAGGATTCCTAAAGGCTTTGTAATTGCCGAGTACGAGTAAAGATAAATGAAAACGGGGTTCGCCCCGTTTTTTTTGTGCCAATGTAGCGCACCTATTTAGTAAAGCTATTCTTTGCAAATAATAACGATTAGATAAAAACATACGCCGAAAAGCAAGCTTTATGCTATATTCTTACTATTTTTGACACAAATTTATAAATATTAAACTATAACCATGGAAGTTACTGTTGACATTGCCAAAGAGTTGGGACTTTTACCCAATGAGTTTGAAATGATTAAGGATATTTTGGGACGTGTGCCCAATTTTACAGAGCTTAGCATTTATGCTGTAATGTGGAGCGAACATGCCTCTTACAAGAACTCTATAAAATGGATAAAAACCCTACCTCGCAAAGGTGATGCCATTCTTGCAGAAGCTGGTACAGAAAATGCAGGGCTAGTAGACATAGGTGACGGCATGGCTTGCGCATTTAAAATAGAATCGCATAATCATCCATGTGCTGTTGAACCATACCAAGGTGCAGCAACAGGTGTAGGCGGCATTAACCGCGATATTTTTACCATGGGCGCTCGGCCCATAGCCCAGCTAAACTCTCTCCATTTTGGTGATTTAAAACTCGACAGAACAAAATGGCTTATAAAAGGCGTGGTTAAGGGTATTGGCGATTATGGAAATGCTTTTGGCGTACCCGTAGTAGGTGGCGAAGTTTTTTTCGACGACTCATATAATACCAACCCTCTGGTTAATGCTATGTCCGTTGGGATTATTGAAAAGGATATGGTTGTGTCCGCAATCTCTAAAGGCGTTGGGAACCCTGTTTTTATTGTGGGCTCTTCCACTGGCAAAGATGGTATTCATGGTACTACTTTCGCATCGGCCGATATTACCGATGATTCAGCCGATGATATCCCATCCATACAGGTGGGCGATCCCTTTATGGAGAAACTCTTGCTCGAAGCAAGCATAGAGGTTATTAAAACTGGCGCAATTGTAGGAATGCAGGATATGGGTGCGGCAGGTATCATCTGTTCAACCTCCGAAATGTCTGAGAAAGGCGGTTGCGGTATGAAGGTTGACCTAAGCAAGGTTCCACTTCGTCAGCAAAATATTGAAGCGTGGGAAATTCTGCTTTCCGAGTCGCAAGAGCGCATGCTTATTGTGGTTGAAAAAGGTCGTGAGGCCGAGGTTGAGGCGGTATACAAAAAGTGGGACCTTAACTGTGTGCAAATTGCCGAAGTTACCGAGGGCGATGATCTTGAGTTTTATTGGAAAGGTGAGAAGGTTGCCCATGTGCCAGCCGAGTCGTTAGTTTTAGGCGGTGGCGCACCAATTTACGATCGTGAGTATTCAGAACCTGCTTACTTTAAAGAGTATAAGAAATTTGAAATGAATTCGGTTCCTGAACCTAACGATTTGCTCGAGGTAGCCAAGGTTTTAATAAAGCACCCCAATATTGCCTCAAAAAGGTGGATTTATGAGCAGTACGACACCATGGTTGGCACACGTAATATGACCACGAATTTCCCTTCTTCGGCTGCAGTTGTAAACCTTAAGGGCACGAATAAAGCGTTGGTTTTAACAGTTGATTGCAATGCACGGTACGTAAAGGCCGACCCTGAGGTAGGCTCAATGATTGCTGTTGCCGAGGCCGCTCGAAACATTGTTTGTAGCGGAGGCAAACCTATGGCTATAACGAACTGCTTAAACTTTGGAAACCCATATAACCCCGAAATATATTGGCAATTTGTGAATGCCATTAAGGGTATGAGCACTGCTTGCATAAAGTTTAAAACACCTGTTACTGGAGGTAACGTGAGTTTCTATAATCAATCAACTGTTGGAGGGAAAAATGAATCGGTTTTCCCAACTCCAACTATCGGAATGCTAGGTATTCTCGAAAATAAAAATAATCATACAACCCTAGCTTTTAAAGAGAAGGGACATATGATATATCTTATAGGCAGATCTCAAAACGATATTTCTTCATCTGAGTATCTTAACACGTACCATGGTATAAAAGAGTCGCCTGCTCCATACTTCAATATCGATGAGGAGTACCAAATGCAGCAGGTGGTTAGCCAACTAATAGACCGTAATTTGGTCCAATCGGCAAACGATGTGTCTGATGGTGGGTTGTTTGTTTGTTTATATGAGTGTGCTGCTCCCCGTAATTTAGGTTTTGACATAACTACCGATGCCGAAATTCGAACCGATGCGTTTCTGTTTGGTGAAGCACAGGGGCGAGTGGTTGTTACCGTATCGCCTTCGCGCGAAACTCAATTCATTGACCATATGATAGAAAGTAAGATGACGTTTACAACCATTGGGCATGTTACCAAGTCCGAAATTAGGGTAGATGATGTTTCGTTTGGGTTTATTGCCGATTGGAAGGACGAGTACGACAACACCCTTGGTAAATTAATTGTTGGCCAAAAGGAGTAAACATTGTAATTTCAACTCAGTGGGGCAAGTTAATATTCAGGAGAACGAGGTTGAGGCGATGTTTAATGGCATTGCCCCTCGTTACGATTTTTTAAATCATTTACTTAGTTTCGGAATTGACAAAATTTGGCGAAAACGGTTAGTTAAAACATTAGTAAAAAGAAAACCCTTAAAGGTTCTTGATGTTGCAACTGGCACTGGTGATTTAGCCATTACTCTTGCTAATAAACAAAGCGATGTAACCATTGTTGGTGTTGATATTGCTCAGGAAATGCTTGCCGCTGCCAAACAGAAGGTCGACAAATTACACCTAAGTAATCGCATCTCATTCCAAAAGGCCAGCTCTTTAAGCCTTCCCTTTTTAAGTAATCAGTTTGATGCGGCAATGGTTGCTTTTGGTGTAAGAAACTTTGAAGACCCTTTGGCTGGGCTAACCGAAATATGCAGAGTGTTAAAACCTGGAGCGTCATTTCTCGTGCTAGAGTTTACAAACCCTCAGAACTGTTTTATACGTAGCATTTATAGTTTCTATTTTAAAACGATACTTCCTAAGATTGGGAGTAAAATATCTGGGCATAAAACTGCATATACTTACTTGCCACAATCAGTTGGTTTGTTTAAAGAAAGAGAAGGTTTTGTCGATTTACTTAAGCAGTCGGGTTTTACGAATGCTTATTTCAAACAGCAAAGTTTTGGTGTTGCAGCAATATATATTGCAAAGAAAGCGTAAGCGGAACATTTTACCGTATACATTGCAATAAAGGGTTTATTTAGTCGTTTTTATAAGAATGCAAATGTTACGATGAGAAAATATTTTATTGTACTGGTACTAGCTGTTTGCACTCTAACTATTAGCGGTGGCGTGTATTCGCAGGTAAAACCGCAGCCAGTTTTAAACGACCCCGACTACGATTTCGAAAAGATACTTCGATTCGGCTTTTCACTTGGGATAAATGTTATGGATTTTCAAGTAAAGAGTAATCCTAACGACTCAATTTTTGTTGACAATAGCGTTTTGTACCCAGGCTTTAATGTTAATGTGGTAACCGACCTTCGTATTACCCCAACCGTTCGATTACGCTTTTTGCCTGGATTAGCATTTGGCCAGCGCGATTTGTATTTCTACCCTAAAGACGGAGGGGATCCAACCATTATGTCAATTGAGTCGTCATTTATTGAGTTGCCTCTAATGATAAAGTATTCTGCCGACAGGAAATGGAACGCCCGACCCTACCTTATTGCTGGCGCTAATTTCCGAATTGATATGGCAGCCTATAAAAAGTTAAATATTGAGGAAGGCGTATACATTGGTCTTATAAAAGGAGATTTTTATTACGAATTTGGGTTTGGTATGGAGTTCTTTTTAACATGGTTTAAATTCTCAACCGAACTCAAGTTCTCTTCTGCCTTTAGAAACGCTATGGGGAAATTTGATGAGGACCAAGGTTCTACCTATTACAATGCTATTGATAGACTCAAGTCCCAGTTGGTAACCCTTTCTTTTCACTTTGAATAGTATTTTCTATGGCCACTGAGCTAAACCTTATACTAAGCCCTTCACAAGCATCTTCGGCTGATGCTATAAAGCGTGCTGTGTTTAGTAAACTAAAAGGGCAGTCATCTCAATTCAACGATTTTCGAATAATTCGCAAATCCATTGATGCACGTGGTGGTAAAGTTAGGATTAACCTAGGGGTTATGGTTTATGGTAAAAATGAATCCATCGTCGATGAGTTTCCTTCATTTAACTATAAACCAGTAAATGCAGCACCCGAGGTAATTATTGTAGGTTCGGGACCAGCTGGTCTTTTTGCTGCTCTAAGGCTAATAGAGTTAGGCTTAAAACCTATTATTTTTGAGCGCGGACAGGATATATCAAATCGGAAACGTGATATTGCCCTATTGAATCGTAATGTTGTGACCAACTTCGAGTCTAACTATGCGTTTGGTGAAGGGGGTGCAGGTACTTTTTCCGATGGCAAGCTGTTTACCCGGTCGCGAAAGCGAGGGGATATCAACCGTATTCTCAGAATATTCCACCAGCATGGAGCGCAAGATGAGATTCTTTTCGAGTCGCATCCTCACATTGGTTCAAACGTGCTGCCTAGGGTAATAATGGCAATGCGAAAAACGATTGAGCATTTTGGCGGTATTTTTAATTTTAGTAGTCGGGTTGATTCATTGATTGTTAAAAATGGTAAGGCAATAGGCGTTCAGTTAAGCAGTGGCATTAGTCATACGGCTGGTGCGGTAGTTTTAGCCACAGGCCATTCGGCACGCGATATTTATTCGATGCTAATTAACCAGAATATAGCACTTGAAACAAAACCCTTTGCTATGGGCGTGAGGGTTGAGCATCCTCAGGCTCTAATTGATTCAATACAATACCATGGTATTGATAGGGGCGATTTTCTCCCTGCGGCAACCTATAAACTTGTTCAGCAAGTTGAGGGGCGTGGCGTGTACTCGTTCTGTATGTGTCCAGGCGGTTACATTGTTCCGGCTTTAACGGGCGAAGGCCAGGTGGTGGTTAATGGTATGTCACCTTCATTTCGTAATTCAAAATGGGCAAATTCAGGTATTGTTGTCGAAGTAAAACTTAGCGATATTGAAGAGTTTAGCTTGCACGGCCCACTTGCCGGACTCGAATTTCAAAAGCATATTGAAGGCTTGGCATATGCTAACAGCAATGGGGTAGGCGTTGTTGCTCCTGCGCAAAGGCTCTCCGATTTTGTGAAGGGTGTTACGTCCAATGCTTTGCCCTCTAGCTCTTATAATCCAGGGTTGGTCTCTTCGCCCTTACATGAATGGCTTCCGAATTGGATAACCAGAAGTTTACAGCAAGGGTTTGCCCATTTCGATAAAAAAATGAGGGGCTTTATTACTAGTGAAGCCCTTATTGTTGGGGTTGAGTCGAGAACATCTGCGCCAGTTCGGATTCCTCGAAATCCCGATACGCTCGAGCATATTGGGGTTAAGGGATTATTTCCCTCGGGTGAGGGTTCCGGTTATGCAGGCGGTATTATGTCGTCGGCAATTGATGGTGAGCGGTCGGCCGAGGCAGTAGCCCAGTATCTTAAGGGAGGCTAGTTCTTCTTTTAAACTCAGAACAAATAATGGCTGTGGCCATTGCTACATTTAATGATTCGCTGGTTTCTTCTTTCGTACTAAAATTGGGTATTGTAAGTTTATGGTTTACTAGTTTTTCCACACCTTGTGAAATTCCGTACCCCTCGTTACCCATAACTATTATTCCTGTAGAACTTAAATTGGATGTGTATAGGCTGTTTCCATCTAAAAAAGTTCCGTAGGTTGGTATTCCTAAAGGGTCAGTTTTTAAAATTATTTCTTCTAAATTGGCATAAAAGATATTAACTCTCGCAATAGCTCCCATGGTTGCCTGAATAACCTTTGGTGCAAATGCATCAGCTGATGTAGGTGAGCATATAATATTTGTAATGCCAAACCAATCGGCAAGCCTTATAATTGTCCCCATATTACCAGGATCCTGAACGTTGTCAAGCATTAGCGATAGCGAACCGGTAAGTAGTTCGATGTCAATGGCTCTGTTTGGAGTCTTTCCTAGGACAATCACCTCGGTGGGGGTAGTAAGATTACTAATTCGGCCCATCTCCTTTTCGTTAACCAAGATAAACTGTGTATTATCACCTAAGTGGTAATTACTCCAGCCTGCGGTATGGTAAACTGTGGCTATCTCTACATTAGAGCAAAGTAAGTCTTCAACCAGTTTAGAGCCTTCGGCAATAAAAAGGCCATACTGCTTTCGAAACTTTTTTTGTTGAAGCGATTTTATATGCTTTATATCGTTAGCTGTTAGCATTGGGTTTTGGTTTGTACAAACCTACAACTTTTTGCTAAAAATTGCCAGCATTGTGTGGATATGATTTTTCGAACCCATTGCCCATATGTAGTGTGAAAATATTTGGAAGATGTTATTTTTATTCTGTAGAGACTTGTTACAAACAATTTTGATGTTTATGGCATCGTAATTTCGTGGAAAATAATGTTATTTGATGAATTTAGCGTTTGATGGGTTTTATGGCATTTTTTATGCTGTATGTTTTCAGCGTAACACATTTTATATAAAAATGGTTTTACTATCTTTCAGGCCTAATCTAATCTTACTATTACTGCCCTATGCGGAATATGAACAATGCTAAACATAACGAGCTCTTTGGTAGATATTATTTGCCAATGGTAATTGTTTTGCTGTTTACCATATCTTCATGTAGCATTACTCGACGTATTCCTGATGACCAATATTTGTTGGATAATGCAAAAATTAGCATAAAGTCCGAGAAGGATAAAAACGAGGTTAAAGCGGGCGAATTATCAAGATATATTAGGCAGAAACCCAATAAGCGAATTTTATTTTTTCGATTTCATTTAAGACTGTGGAATGTGGCGCGACCGTCTAAGGAAAAAGGGCTTAGTGAGTTTTTTCGTAAAGTAGGAGAGGAGCCGGTAATACTTGATACGTTTCAAACTGCGCAAACAACAAGTAACCTAGCACGCTACATTGAGAGTAAAGGCTATTATGATTCAAAAGTGACAGATACAACTCTTTTTAAAAAGCGAAGGGCAAAAGTAAAGTACGATGTTAGTTTAGGAAAGCCACATCGGGTAAGGAGTATTAATTATGTTATTGAGGATCCACTCATACAAAGCCTTGTACTAAATGATACGCTAAATCGATTGATTAAAAAAGGTGATAGGTTTGACATAGACCTTTTAAGGGCTGAGCGCCAAAGAATAGAAGAGAACCTTAGGGAAGAGGGTTTCTTTTATTTTTCGCGCGAGTTCATAACCTTTACAGCCGATACCGCTTTATCAGGTAAAAAGGTTGACCTTGAACTGGTAATTAAAAATAGGTTTACTCGTAATGCCTTTGGTGAGCGAATAGAGGAAAAATATAGGAAGCACAAGGTGAGCAACGTTTATATTTATACAAATTACGACCCAGTTGAATTTTTCTATTTGCAAGAAGAAAACTTTTTGGATACCATCCGATCCGACAACCAATATTTTATATATTCTTTGTCGCCGGGTATTAAGCTTAAAACCATAAGCAATGCTAATTTAATTAGGCCCGGAGAATTATATTCAGAGAGCATTGTTCAAAAATCGCGTGACAACCTTACCTCTTTAAAACTTTATAGGGCGGTAAATATATTTTTCAAACTCGATGAGTCTGCAGAGAATAATTTAAACGATGATTTTCTACTATTTGACACAGAGTTGAAACCTGACTCGTTACAATTCGGAAGCCTTAACTGCTATATTCAACTTACACCCCATACGCTTCAGAGTTATCACATTGATATGGTCGGAACAAACACTACGACTTCGGCTAACATAGGTTTTGAGGGGAATTTAGGTTACCAGCATAAAAATATATTTAGAGGTGCCGAAACTTTTGATACAAAACTACGCGGTATGGTGCAACTTCTTTCAGGACAAACTTCATCTGCCAGCTCGCTAGAGTTAGGTGGTTCTGTGGGGCTTAGCTTCCCACGGTTTATTGGACCATTTGCTGGTAATGAGCATGAAAAACGATATAATCCCAGAACCAAGGTTACGGCTTCGTATAGTTTTCAGGATAGGCCCGAGTTCACGCGAACTATGGCGGGTATGGATTTTGCCTATACGTGGCGAAGCGAGAATCGTTTTACACATACGCTAACACCCCTTGAGGTTAATGTGATTAATATTTTTAGCATGTCCGATGATTTTTGGCAGGGTATAAGGAATAGGTACGAGGCGAATAGTTACAAAAATCAGCTGATGACACTTTCGGGGTATAACCTAATTTATTCAAATCAATCCGTTAAAAAACAGAGCTATTCTGTTTATCGATTTAATTTTGAGTTGTCGGGCAACACGCTTCAAACCATTTTTGATTTAGCAAAGATTGAAAAGGTGAATGGAGCGTATCAACTCTTTAATACAAACTTCTCGCAGTTTTTTAGAACGGACTTTAATTATGTTTTCAACCAGGTTGTTGATGAAAACAATACGATGGTTTATAGGCTTTACCTTGGGGTGGGACTTCCATACGGTAATTCATCGGCACTCCCTTTCGATAAGAAGTATTTTTCGGGCGGTTCAACAGGAGTACGAGCATGGAATGCTCGAGGGTTAGGACCAGGTTCCTACGTTGAGGAGCAGTTTAAGTTTCCTAACCAAACAGCCGATATGAAACTTGAAGCGAATTTTGAGTATCGGTTCAAGTTAGTTTGGATGCTCGAGGGGGCACTGTTTTTAGATGCAGGTAATATTTGGGCTATCACTTCGGCCGATGAGAGACCGGGCGCCGTTTTTCACCCAAGTTCATTCTATAAGCAAATAGCACTCGGAACGGGCACAGGAATACGACTGAATCTAGGTTTCTTTACTATTCGTTTTGATATGGGTATCAAACTTTACGAGCCGGGTATTAGAGCGAAAGACCTAGGTAATCCAGAATTGGTAACCCATTGGATCCCCTTCGATAGAAAATTTACGCATAAGGATAATTTTGCGTGGCATTTTGGTATTGGCTACCCGTTTTAGCCATGTATTTAGGTCGGTTTTAACCAGCACGTCAAAAGTTTTTTTGCTATATCCAACAATTATTATGAAATTGGCTTTCGTTTTTCTCTCACTGTAAAATAAAGAATACATCATTATGACGGATAATATTGCGAAGCGTGATAACTTTGGAAGTAAGTTTGGTATCATTGCAGCGGCTGCGGGTTCTGCAGTTGGCCTTGGAAATATTTGGAAATTCCCTTATGTAGCAGGCGAGAATGGGGGTGGGGCGTTCCTACTTATTTACCTGTTTTTTGTGATGGTTATTGGTGTTCCGGTTATGATGTCGGAATTTGCCATTGGCCGAAGAGGACAGAAAAATGCCTACGGATCGTTTAACAGCATTGCACCCGGAAAAAAATGGGGCCTCATCGGGTTGATAGGTGTTGTAGCAGCTTTTTTTATCCTAGCATTTTATACTACCGTTGCTGGCTGGACCCTCGAGTACATTATTAATTCAGTAACGAATAAATTCGCAGCGCAAACACCAAAAGACTTAGAAATATCATTTAACGCCTTCATATCAAGTTCTGTACGGCCTGTAATTTGGCAGCTTGTGTTTATGGTTTTAACTGCCCTAATTGTTCTGGCTGGTGTAAAAAAAGGGATAGAGAAGTACACTAAAATGCTGATGCCCCTGCTTTTTGTTCTTATACTAATCCTTTGTATTAGGTCGGTTACATTGGATGGCGCAAGGGAGGGTTTAGCGTTTTTGTTTAAGCCTGATTTTAGTAAGGTTACAGGAAAGACTTTCCTTTATGCACTTGGACAAGCATTTTTCTCGCTTAGTTTAGGAATGGGTGCACTTATAACATATTCGTCGTATTTTAGTAAGAAGGAGAATTTAGCCTCCACAGCTGTTCAGGTTGCATTGTCCGATAGCTTAATTGCTATAATGGCTGGAATAATGATTTTTCCAGCAGTATTCTCATTTGGTATTGAGCCTGGTTGTGGGCCAAGCCTTGTGTTTATTACCTTACCTGGTATTTTTGAACAAATGCCTGGGGGTGGTATTTTTGGTATTATATTCTTTATTTTACTTGCAGTGGCAGCTTTAACTTCCACCATTTCATTGCTCGAAGTGGTTGTGGCTTATTTTTCTGAGGAACTAAAAATTTCACGAAAAAAGGCAACTTTAATAGCTACTGTGGCAGTTTCCGTTTTGGGCGTATTTGCAACACTTTCCTTTGGCTCGCTGGATAATGTTACCCTTTTCGGGAAAAGTATTTTTGATGTACTCGATTACACCGCATCAAATGTGCTACTTCCGTTAGGAGGGTTGTTTATTGTGCTGTTTGTTGGCTGGTTTGCAGGAAGAAAAATAACGAAAAGTGAACTCTCTAACGAGGGAAGCCTAAAGGTTAGATATTTTCCATACTTCAACTTTATAGTAAAGTTTATTGCTCCTGTTGCCATCGCGGCCATTTTTATCTACAGCATTTTTTGGGGCGGGTTAGGTTAATTTGTCGATTAGCAGATTAGCAGATGAGATGATGTGTTGATGAGATGATAGGGTTGAGGTTTAGGTTTAGGTTTAGGTTGAGGTGAAAGTGGTAAGCAGTGAGCAGGACGGTAACAGAGCGATGTACATTAGCCTGTCGAAATGGCTCTAGAAGTCATCGATTAGTCATCGAAAAAGAACAACCACATTCGCACAAATTTACCTTCGCTGAACTCGAGAAGGGCGTTCAGTTGTGTATTTTGTGTAATTGAAAAAACTATATCACAAAGTAACACGAAGGGTTGCACAAAGAATGCACAAAGAATTTAAAAAAAATGATTAGGTGGTTTATTATCTGGTATATAAATAATTGAAAAATTAGATATTCAGTTAGATGTCAAGGGAATAAGTTGTATGCGAAAGCTGAGTAATTTTTTTATCCCAACTTGCCAGCAATAAAAGCAGTAGTCCAAGCGGCTTGCAGATTAAACCCTCCAGTTATGGCATCTATATCCAGCACTTCGCCAGCTAGGTATAAGTTTTTGCATACCTTGCTTTGCATTGTAGTAAAATCAATATCTAGTAGGCTAACACCCCCGCAGGTTACAAACTCATCACGAAATGTCGATTTGCCTTTAACCAAATAGGTGTCGTTGGTTAGGAGGTTGGTTAGCTTGTTTACACCTTTTTTACCAAGCTCGCCCCACTTTTTATTTGCGGGTATTTCGGCTTTTTCAAGAAGATAAATCCATAACCTGCTGCAAAGTCCGTATGGTCTTATATTTACGATTATCTTTTTTGGATTCTCCTGCGACAGTGAGAGCATCTTGTTAGCAACAACCTCATAGTTTTGCTCGTTTACCCAGTTAACCTGAATAGTGAAGTTATACTCTTTTTCGCTTAGTAACCTTGCGCCGTATGATGAGAGTTTAAGAATGGCTGGACCGCTCATTCCCCAATGCGTAATAAGTAGTGGTCCGTTGGATTTTAACCGAGTGCCCTGAATGCTAACCTGAGCATTATCAACCACAACTCCCATAAGTTTAGTTACTCGCTCGTTGGGTATATTAAATGTGAATAGCGAGGGGACTGGAGTCTCAATATTGTGGTTAAGCTGTTCTAGCCATTTTAGCCCCTCCCTTTTTGGCGACCCACCTGTTGTAACAATAACTTTATGGAATTGGCGAGGCGCAATATCGGCATTGGTAAATACTATTTTCAATTTCTGGTCAATTGGGTTAATTGCCTTAACACCCTTGCCTGTTTCAATTGTAATTTTCAACCTTTTTGCCTCTCGTAAAAAGCAGTCGATAATGGTTTGTGAGTCCTGCGAAGCAGGAAATACACAGTTATCGCTTTGGGTAACAAGTGGAACGCCGCGCTTGGCAAACCATTCAATGGTATCGCCTGTGCTAAATGTGCGGAAAGCCTTTTTTAGGCTTTGCCCGCCACGGGGGTATGCCTTGCATAGCTCTGGAATATTTGTCTCTCCATTGGTAACGTTACACCGTCCGCCACCCGATATTTTTACCTTGGCAAGCACTCTTCGCGATTTTTCGAATATTACCACCGAAGCATTTGGGAAATTCTCCTTAACGGCAATTGCCGAGAAAAAACCTGCTGCACCTCCGCCAATTATTGCTACCTCCATTAAATTTTGTATCGAATTTTCTAGGTGTTTTAATACTCGCTGCAAAGGTAATTATTTTGAAGGATGTTTTTTCATCAAGCTAAAATGTGTAATCCCAACCCTTTTTTAATTGAAGTTACTGGCTAGTTCTGGTAAAGCGAAACAAAAATTTATTTACAAAGATGAAGGTTGATGAGGCTGTCCTAAAAGTGTAAATTATCTTGTATGTTCTTTGTGTTTCTTTGAGCCTTCGCTGTGCTTATTTTGTGTAACAATTAGTAATAAGTCAAACTAAAGACTCAAAGTTTTCGCAATCGAGCGTGTTTTGCGAACTCAATGAAGTTAAAGTTATTTTTCAGACAACCTCTTTCACCTTTGATTTTGAACTCCTAAAATGTGCTACAAACTATTCCTTTTTCATTAACTTTACAGTTTTAACTACCATTATAACCAACAAATATTTAAAGTGTTGGTAAAGTGTAGCGAAGTATAAATTTAAATCTTTTATCAAAATGAACATAGCAATTATTGGTACTGGTGGAGTAGGAGGGTACTTTGGTGCAAAGATGGCTCAGGCTGGTTACAATGTAACCTTTTTAGCCAGAGGGCAGCATTTGCAGGCAATTAAAAGCAATGGGTTAAAGGTAAAAAGTATCCTTGGCGATTTCCACCTTAACAAAGTTAAGGCTGTGGGCACTATTTCTGAAATAGGAATGGTTGACCTAGCCATTGTTAGCGTAAAGGCTTGGCAGGTAAAGGAAATTAGAACGGATTTAAAATCGATTTTGCACTCAAACTCAATTGTTCTACCTCTTCAGAATGGTATTTTGGCTGCTGAGGAGTTGCGAGAAGTGATTGAACCAAAGTGTGTTATTGGTGGCTTGTGTCGAATAATCAGCAAAATAGAGGCTCCTGGTGTAATAACCCATCTGGGCGTAACGCCTAGCATTGTGTTTGGAGAGTTTAGCGGAGAGCTTACTGAACGGGTTAAGCAAGTGAAAGCGGTTTTTGATAAAGCAGAAATATCATCGCAAGTGTCGGCCGATATTGAAGCCGATGTGTGGAAGAAATTTATATCAATATGTGTTAGCGGTTTGCTGGCTGTTTCAAAAACTACCTATGGTGAGATTAGAAAACTAGACGAGACGAGGGAACTTATGATAGGGTTAATTAGGGAGGTTTATGAACTATCGCAACGAAAGGGGCTAAAAATTGAACCCGATTTTATAGATAAAACAGTTTCGTTTATCGATTCGTTTCCAGCCGACTCCTCATCCTCACTTACCCGTGATGTGCTCGAAGGGAAACCCTCGGAGATTGAATACCAGAATGGAACCGTTGTAAAGCTTGGCAAGGAGCTGGGCGTGAGTACCCCAATAAACCGATTTGTATATAGCTGCATACTACCAATGGAGCTAAGAGCAAGGCACGGTAAAGTATAGCTTAATAATGTACTCAATGTCGTTTAGTTAACGCAAGTGGTCAGGCTGAGCATTCAAAGATAAAACCAAACATTAAATCGTGAATGATGAATTTCGAAGTAAGGGAATATTAGAAGTCATTGCGCCGAAGTAAAGGACCTATCCTATCCAACCTTCAATATTTATTATTCGATGTTCTATATTCGCTGTTCAATAATGGAAGGGTATACTATCTAATTGACTGTTGCGTATTTGTTTAACCCCGAAGGGGTTATATGTTTATAGCCTTTATCATTTCGTTCTGCCATACGACCTCGTTGAGGTCGAATACCTTCCGCTAATTTGTTGTTCAGAAATTTAATATGGTTAAACTTCTATAAATATTGCACAACAAATCTAATAGCGAAGTCGAAGCCGACAGCCTCAACTAAACGAACCCGAACCCGATACCCACTTTAGTGAAAGGTAAAATCAGATTAGGATATTTTTTTCTATCTTTGTAACCTAATTATCAACCTAATTCAAAATTTTATGAGATTTTTTATTGATACTGCAAACCTCGACCAAATTCGCGAAGCCAACGACCTTGGCGTTCTCGATGGCGTAACTACCAACCCATCACTTATGGCTAAGGAGGGCATCAAAGGTGAAGCCAAAATTAAGCAGCACTATATCGATATTTGTAATATTGTGAAAGGTGGCGATATCTCTGCTGAGGTGATTGCAACCGATTTTGATGGAATGATTCGCGAAGGGAAAGAGTTGGCCGCTCTTCATGAGCAGATTGTGGTTAAAGTACCCTGTACAAAGGATGGTATAAAAGCCATTAAGCACTTTAACGACAATGGAATTCGCACCAATTGCACCCTCGTTTTTTCTGTAGGTCAAGCATTGCTTGCAGCAAAAGCTGGAGCAACCTACGTGTCCCCTTTTATTGGCCGTCTCGACGATGTGTCAACCGATGGGGTTGCTCTTATTAAGCAAATTGTCGATATGTACAACTACTACGAGTACGGAACGCAGGTTCTTGCCGCATCAATACGCCACACTATGCACATTGTGCAGTGTATGGAGGCTGGTGCCGATGTGTCTACTTGTCCGCTTAACGCTATACTCGGTTTGCTAAACCATCCGCTTACCGACATTGGTTTGGCGAAGTTTTTAGAAGATTATAAGCGGGTTAACGGTTAGTCTGTTTTTTCGTTATATATTTGGGGCACACTTTACTTGGTAATGGTGTGCCTTTTTTTTAAAAGTAATAGTATGTTAATCAAAATTTACCCAGAAAATCCCAATCAGCGCGATATGGAAACCGTAGTAGAGGTTTTGCGCAATGGAGGAGTTATTATCTACCCAACCGACACGGTGTACGGAATTGGTTGTGATATCAATAATCCCAAGGCGGTTGAGCGTATTGTAAAAATAAAGAAATTGAAACCCAAGGATGCTATGTTTACCTTTATTTGTAGCGATTTAAGTCATATTGCAGACTTTGCCAAGGTAAATAACAGCACTTTTAAGTTGCTCAAGCGAAATCTTCCAGGCCCCTTCACATTTATTCTGCCTGGATATAGTAAGGTATCCGATTATTTTATAAGCAAGCGCAAAACAGTAGGTATTCGAATCCCTGATAATCCTATTCCGATTGAGCTGGTTAAACTATTAGGCAACCCTATTCTTACAACTTCCCTCAAGGATGATGATGATGTGATTGAGTATACAACAGACCCAGAACTTATCCATGAAAAGTATGCAGATATTGTGGATATAGTAATTGACGGCGGTTATGGCGACAATTCTCCATCAACCATAGTTGATTGTACCACGGACGATCCAGTTATCACAAGAGAGGGGAAAGGCGTGCTTGTATGGTAGTTACCAACAAGTTTAACAACTGCAATTTCAATCGTTTGAAGTCAAAAATCTATGTCAAAAAATTATCGACTATAAACAGAATGATTTTTAGTTATTTTTGTAGTAAAAGACTTATGACTTATGAAGAAAATAGAGCCCTTAGAAATTAGGCAGATAAGAACAGTTTGGAATGAAAACGAACAAAAATGGTACTTTGTAATCTCTGATGTTGTGCAGGCACTTACGAAAACAAAAGATGCAAAAGATTACACCAAAAAGTTAAGAAAATATGACAGTGAGCTAGCCAAAGTTTGGAGTCAAATAATCAGTCCGCTTGAAGTTAATACAAACGGGGGTAGACAAAAGATGAACTGTGCAAAAGCACCTGGTATTTTAAGAATTATTCTGTCAATTCGTTCCCGAAAAGCAAAACTATTTGTAAAATGGTTGGGAAATTTAGAAATTAAACCATTTGAAAAAAATGGGAAAATTGAAATTTCCAAAAAGTCTATGAATGAGTTTTTCAATATATTAAGCAACCCAGATTATTGGATGGAAAAGAGAGAACGATACTCTTTAATTATTGAGAAACAACCATCGTTTAAAAAAATGAATGAACTTGAGATAATTTTTTCATTGCTTGAAGAGAATGACATTATTTACAAGAAAGGGTTGAAAAGTTAGAAAAAAGCCAGTTGGTAACACGCAGTATATTTTACGCCCCACTGTTCCGCTGGTTACGCTGCATTTAGTTTCAATTAAAGTTCTTAACGGTGGACAAATAACATTCACGCTCGACGGGGCGCAAAACATACCGCCATCCGCTATAGGGCATTTTAAGACGACAGCCTGAATTCATGAAGTTTAAGAACTCCAAATCAGCAACTCACAACTTTTTCCACTCATTCATGAGTATAGGCTACATAAAAAGTGGACGACTTACAGTAAATGTTCTAATTAACCTGTATGATCTAAAGTTTGAACCTAAAGCGACGTTTGACTTTATAAAAAAGTCCATTTTACGGATAGGAGCGAGAATCAAAGAAACTAACGAATTACTTAATGACGTTTTAAATTGGCTACCCGACCATTTCGCAAGTCACAAATGCGACCTTGCAAAGTTGGGGGAGGTTTGAAATTGCAATTTGAATAGGCTTTGACAAAGCAATAATGCCATAAGGTATGAGTAACTGTAAAGAATTTGTTGTTCATACCAAGACAAAATGGAAAGCAGACGGACGAGACATAAATATTGTTGATATTTTCCAGACAGGAGAGCTAAAAGATAATCTCATTAAGTTGATAATACCTGAATTTAAAAGATATGAGTGACCATAGCAAACATTATGACAATCCGTATGAAATGTTCTTGGCGCTTTAAACCATGCGCAAATTTCAAAGAATTCATAATATCATTCAACCTCATTTCTTAATTTTATTAAAAATAACTGAAGAACAAAAATTGAACGAGAAAGAATTCGATGCTTTATACAGAGCTTGTTTGACTAGGTTTTTTACTCTCTTTGAGGCTGATATATATGGTCTAAATCAACTTGATATGTATGACGGCTATGATGACAAAAAAGACAGATTTATTGAAAAATTCAAGGAAACCTATAAGCAGATTTGTAAGACATGGAATAAAGTAGATTTACAAAAACAATACTTCGACTCAAAACTTCAAGGATTAGTAGAATTGAAGAAAAAACGTGATGAATTAGTGCATCCAAAAGAATTAGACCATATACACAAAGCAAGTGAGCTAAATTTCCAAGTGCTAAAAGCCGTATTTAAAGACTACGACAATTTTATTAACGACTTAATGAATGACTTTTTTCTGAGAACAACTATACCTTTTAAACCATGAAAATAAAAAACGCTCTATAACACACGGTATATCTAATAAATATTGTAACGGTTTGACAGGAGAGTGCTTCGAAATACTCAACGATTCATATACAAGCTGTAAGCCTTATACTAACTTGGTTTTGTACGAAGCGTTGAATTTCCCTTTTGATATTGTATTCAGCTTACTTTTAAGCATTTGTCGTCGTATTGCCGAAACCCTATCGGTGAACAGAATGCCGTCTAAATGGTCATATTCATGCTGAATAACCCGAGCAGTTGTTCCATCAAATCGCTCTTCGTGAAACGCGAAGTTTTCATCTTGATACTTAATTAGAACAGATTCTGGTCTTTCAACATCTTCACGAAGGTTGGGTATGCTTAGGCAGCCCTCATTGAAAAGAACCAACTCTTCGCTGCGTTCAACTATTTGAGCATTTATAAAAACTTTTTTAAAATTTTCAAGTTCGGGGTGCTCATCTGCTAGTGGTGAAGCATCAATAACAAAGAGCCTTATTGAAAGGCCTACTTGTGGTGCGGCCAAACCTACGCCATCTGAGTTGTACATAGTTTCGAACATATTACTAATTAGCTCGTTAAGCATTGGGTAGTTGGGCTCAATGTTTTGGGCAACTTTTCGTAATACGCTTGATCCGTATACATATACAGGTTTAATCATTTCTCTTGCGGTTTTCAAAATCTAAACTTTCTAAATATGATTGTAATATTATGGTTGCACTTATGGTATCAACCATTGCTTTATTGCGTCTGTCCATTTTCTTTACCCCACCATCAATCATTGTTTGAAGTGCAATTTTTGAGGTAAATCTCTCATCCACCATTTTTAGCGGAATATTCGGAAATAACTTTTTTAGCCTATTAATAACTGGCTCGATGTATTTAACAGATTCTGAGGGTTCATTGTTCATTTGCTTTGGGAGGCCAATTACAATAAGTTCAATGCTGTTTAACTTTTCGTACTCCTTAATAAAGTCGAAAATTTGATCGGTTGAAACAGTGGTAATTCCGTTTGCTATAATTTTTAGCGGATCGGTAGCGGCCACTCCTGTTCTTTTTCGTCCTATATCTAACGATAGTATTCTCCCCAAAATGCTGTATGCTTATATGTTGCCTTTACTTAGGCTTATCTTTTCAAGTTGCTCAACTATTCTATCCTTGTTGGTATTGTTAAGCGGTATGCTTATATCACCTTCCATAATTAGGCATCCGGCTCCCTTTTTATCAAGGGTCTTTACCATATGGAGGTTTAAAAATTTATCTTTCTCAAATTCAACAAAATCTTTGCTCTCTAGTGTAGTCTTAATATCGAAAGAGTATTCAGGACACTCGGTTTTTGTGCCGTCTACCATAGTAAAGCAGTAACCATTATCGGTTTTAGTATGCATTATTACTTCGGTCAAGTCTATGTAAGTAAAGTCTTTATCTCTCGGAATAACCAGCTTACTGGGCAGAGCCTGCTCTATATTTTGAAAAAGAGTTTTATACCTTTCTCGTGGATTAACCTTGGCTTTGCGAAGTTCGGTAACCTTCTCCACAGCTTTAACTAATTCATCAATGTCAATGGGTTTTAAAATATAATCAATAGCACTATACTTAAATGCTTTAATTGCATACTGATTGTAGGCGGTGATAAAAATTACTTCAAAGTTTGGGTTAGGTATTTGTTCAAGTAGTTCAAAACCGCTTGCCTCGGGCATTTCAATATCTAAAAAAACAATGTCGGGATTGTTTTTGCTAATGAGTTCTACCCCATCCCTTACCGATTGTCCTTTGCCTACCAGTGTAATGCTTGGACAGTAAGCATTTAGCAAAAGTTCGAGTGTTCGAACCGATGCTTCCTCATCATCAATAATAATTGCTTTTAACATTTGCCCAATTTATTGTACGGCAAAATTACAAAAATTACTAACGTTTAGGGCATTTTTAATTGTTAAAGTAAACTTGATAATTTTGATCGTATCAAAATACGTATACTTTGCTCTCTGCTTTTGAAATAAAACCTTTGAGGAAAATGGTCGCAAGTATGCATAATTTCTTAATTTTGCATCCTTGCTTAATTTATACTTATACAAATTACATTTTTATGGAAATCCCTGCTAAATACAACCCTGTTGAGGTTGAGGACAAATGGTACTCATACTGGTTAGATAATAACTTATTTCGTTCGGTTCCAGACAATCGAGAGCCCTACTGCATAGTAATTCCACCGCCAAACGTAACCGGCGTGCTGCATATGGGCCATATGCTAAATAACACTATACAGGATGTGTTAATACGCAGGGCTAAAATGATGGGCAAAAATACGTGCTGGGTTCCGGGTACCGACCACGCATCCATCGCTACCGAGGCAAAGGTTGTTGAAAAACTTAGAGCCGAAGGGATCGATAAGAACTCTTTAACCCGCGATGAGTTTATGAAGCATGCGTGGGAGTGGAAGGAGAAGCATGGGGGGATAATTCTTGAGCAGCTTAAAAAGATGGGTGCAGCTTGTGATTGGGAGCGTACCGCCTTTACAATGGATGAGAGTTTATCCGAAAGCGTTATTAAAGTATTTGTTGACCTTCATAAAAAAGGGAAAATATATAGAGGAGTTCGGATGGTTAACTGGGACCCACAGGCTAAAACTGCGGTATCCGACGAGGAGGTTGTACACAAGGAAGTTCAAAGCAAACTTTACTACCTAAAGTATTTTTTTGATGGGGAAGAAGGGCACGTAACCATTGCCACCACTCGTCCTGAAACAATTTTGGGCGATACTGCCGTTTGCGTAAACCCCAAGGACCCTCGCTATGCTCATATAAAAGGGAAAAGGTTGCTCGTGCCGCTTATTAAGCGAAGCATTCCGGTTATTTTCGACGAATATGTTGATATGGAGTTTGGTACGGGCGCACTAAAAATAACTCCCGCGCATGACATAAACGACTATACCCTTGGTGATAAGCATAATTTAGAAACCATCGACATTTTTAATGATGATGGCACTTTAAGCGAAGCAGCACAACTTTACGTGGGGATGGATAGGTTTGATGTGCGTAAAAAGATTGTTGTTGATCTTGAAAAAGCAGGCAATATTGATAAAATAGAGGACTATCTTAATAAGGTTGGCTACAGCGAGCGTACCGATGCTGTAATTGAGCCAAAACTTAGCATGCAGTGGTTTTTAGGCATGAAGGAGTTAGCTGAGCCTGCGCTTGATGCAATTTTAAATGAAGATATTAAATTATACCCTCCAAAATTTGTAAACACATACCGCCACTGGATGGAGAACGTTAAAGATTGGTGCTTATCGCGCCAACTTTGGTGGGGGCACAGAATACCAGCATGGTATTTACCCGAGGGTGGTTACGTGGTGGCAGAGAATGAGGAGCAAGCCCTGGTTGAGGCTAAGCAAAAAACGGGAAATCAAAGTCTTAGCATTGCCGATTTAAGGCAGGAAGAGGATGTTTTGGATACATGGTTTAGTTCCTGGTTATGGCCAATATCAGTTTTCGATGGAATACGCTACCCCGATAACGATGATATTAAGTATTACTACCCAACTAACATTTTGGTAACTGCTCCAGAAATCTTGTTTTTTTGGGTTGCTCGTATGATTATTGCTGGTTACGAGTATCGAGGCGAAAAACCTTTTGAAACAGTTTACCTACACGGAATTGTGCGTGACGGGCAACGCAGAAAGATGAGCAAGTCGCTTGGAAATAGTCCTAACCCGCTGGATCTGGTTAAAAAGTATGGTGCCGATGGTATGCGTATGGGAATGTTACTTTGTTCGGCGGCCGGAAACGACCTGCTTTTCGATGAGAACCTACCCGAGCAGGGACGTAACTTTTGCAATAAAATATGGAATGCTTTCCGTTTAGTTCAGGGGTGGGAGGTAAGTACTGATATAGCCCAGCCCAGCCACTCGGCTGTTGCTGTAAACTGGCTCAATAACCAAATTAGCCATAAAGTAGCCACGCTTAATGATCATTTTGAGAAATATCGCCTGTCGGAGGCCTTAATGGAGGTTTATAAACTTTTTTGGGACGAGTTCTCTTCATGGTTTCTCGAAATTGTTAAACCAGCCTATCAGCAGCCCATCGATTCGAAAACTAAAGAACAGGTTCTTACTATTTTCGATACAATGCTAAGGTTGCTACACCCATTTATGCCATTTATTACCGAAGAACTTTGGCAACTTATCGAGGTTCGTAAACCTGGCGATAGCATTATGGTTGCACCTCAACCAGTTGTTAAACCATATGATGATGAAGTGCTTACTCGTTTTTCCGAGATGAAGGAAATTGTGGCAGGAATACGTAATGTGAGGCAAGAGAAAAATATTCCAATGAAAGAGTCATTATCGTTATTTATTAAATCGGCTCAAAAAATTTCTCCCGAAATAGAGGGTGTAATCATAAAGCTTGGGGGCATCGAAAAATTAGAGTATACAGTTGAACCTATAGATGGTAGCGCTGGCTTTATTGTAGGTTCAATGGAGTTTTTTATCCCTTTGCACGGATTTGTTAATGAGGAGGAGGAACTGCAAAAATTGCAGCAAGAACTTGAATATACCAAGGGCTTTTTGGCTAGCGTGATGAAGAAACTGAATAATGAACGTTTTGTAAGCAGTGCTCCCGCTCAAGTTGTTGAAATTGAGCAAAATAAGAGGGCTGATGCCGAGAGTAAGATTAAGATTATTGAGGAAAGAATAGCTTCTATGGGTGTGTAGTTTGTTTTATTAACTTAAAATATAACGCCCCTGAAGTTTTCTTTAGGGGCGTTATATTTTACCAGAACAAAGATCGATTTTAGGTGTTTTTTTTTTGAGTAAATTTCTAGGTATAACACTGGCACCGAATGCTATGCTAGAAACCTAGTTAGCTTAGCGTTTGGTTATTAATAGGATTAAGTGGTATTGTTATCACTACTCTTGTTCCGGCTTGTCCGGCCTCTTTTTCTAAATCGAAGTATTGAATTTTAAATTCGTTTTTATATAACGAGTTGAGTAAGTTAATGCGCTGAGCCGTAATTTTAAAACCCAATGATTTTCTTTCGGTGTCTTGCTTCGATCTAATATTCTGTGCCTTCTTTCGCCCAACGCCATTATCCTCAATGGTATAAACTATGGTATTATTATTACTCGAAACATTAATGTGAACCCATCCGTCTTGGCTAGTTTTTAGCATAATACCGTGCCATATTGAGTTCTCAACAAAAGGCTGGATAAGCAGGGTTGGAACCTTCACTTCGAGCAGTTTGTCGTTCTCAACGTTAATAGTGTAATTAAATTTACCCGAAAGTCTAAGCGATTCGAGTTCAAGGTATAGTTTAAGTGCCTCCAACTCATTTTTCAGCGGTATTACCGATTCTTCCGAATTATCGAGTACGAGCCGCATAAGTTTAGCAAATTTGGTAAGGTACCTGTGCGAACTAATATGGTCTTTTTCTAGAATGTATAGCTGTATTGAGTTAAGTGTATTGAATATAAAGTGAGGGTTCATCTGCTGTCTAAGCGATTTTTGCTTATACATGTTCAGATTGTTTATTAGCTCGTTACGGCGTTTTATGGAGCCAATTCTAAGGAGGTAAACCAAAAATATAAGGAGAGAAAAAATAACAGTTGCCAAAACGATAAACCAGATTGTTTGCCAAAATGCTGGTGCAATGGTAAACGAAAGCATGGCCGATTCACCCCATAATCCATCTGAATTTTGCGATTGTACCTCAAAGTTATACTCGTCTGGAGGCAATCCGATAAATGTTGACGATTTGTCAGAAGTGTAAATCCAGGTCGTATCAACATTTGAAAATCTATGCCTATAAACTCTTTTATTCATATTTTTGTAGGATAGACCTACAAAACTTATGGAAATTATATTTTGTTTGTTGTTTAGCGTAATACGGTCCTCTGTTATATCTATGTTTGTGCTGTTTGCCTTCAACTCGGTGATTATAGTTTTTGGCTTAACCAGGTTTGGTTTGATTTGACTACTATTTATTTCAACAAAACCCTTGCTCGTTGATACGTAAACTTGGTTGCCCCTGGCAAAAATATCGCTTGTTTCGTTAGTTGGCAGCCCATGCGATGTGTTTATATTTGTTACCAGAAAATCATTCTCCAGATCCCCTGTAATCCAGCTAACCCCTCCATTGGTTGCAAGCCATACACCCGAAGCTGAAACGGCAATCTTATTTATGTAGTTGCTGGCTATGCCATCAGCCGTCGTTATTGGCTTTATGCTATCGCCATTGTATACTAAAAGACCGATACCTCTTGTCGAAATTAGGATACAATTGTTTTTATACTTAATAATATGACTGGACGAGTGGGTGAAGAGTGGTTCGTTTTTGCCCAAATATTCAATTTGGCTGTCTTTATATTTCCATATTCCGTTATCAGTTGCCAGCCACAAGGAGTGTGTTGAATCTTGATAAACAGACTGAACAACGTTTGAAAAGACATTATCCTCTCGCGAGTTGTATTTATAGTTTTGTCCATCGAACTTACTGATTCCCCAACCTCCTCCAATCCAATATCCTCCCTCGAAGGCCTTAATCATTTGGCGAGGGGAAGGGTTTTTGATTTTGCTCTTATTATAATAAGTTGTGACCTTGCCTTTTTCGAGCGAGTGTAAATAAAGGCTAGACCCAAACCAAACCTTCGAGTCAAGCGAGTCAACACCAATAAACCTTATGGGCAGTTTATCTAGCTTGCCAAACTTAACTTTGTGCTTTTTTATGTTACCGTGGTTTATTAACGATAATACCCCATCTTCGTCGCCAATGTACAACCCTTCTCTGTTTGCGAAAATATTGCTAATTCGTTGGTTTGCTAAGCCTGATTTTTCATTGTAAATTATCATATTAATATTCGGACAGAAGAATATCCCGTTTGCAATACTCGTAAACCAAAACCCCCCTTCATTATCTTGAATGGTCGATGTAATTAGGTGTGGTTCAAGTATTACAATATTACTTTCGCTATTAAAATCCCCTTTTTTTACTAAATGTACACCTCCCTCGATAGGTGAGACCCAAATATTTCCCGAAGGGTCTTTATCGAGCCAAATTACTTCACGGCCATACTCCTTCGACATTATTAGTTTACCATTAAAAAACTTTTTAATGATTCCGCCTGTGCTAAGTATAATGGTGTTGGGGTTTATATCCTCAATTGCAAGCGTATGAAATGTGGAACGGTTTTTCGGTTTTGATGCGTAAAAAGTAGTGTCGGAAAGAATGATTTTAATGAAATTATCATGATCATCCCTTTGCCATTGAAGAGCAGTAATTAGGGGACCCCCAGGAATTTTTTCAATAACCACTCCATCGTTTTTATGTTCTCCTACCTTTTCTGTTACTACACCCTCTGAACTTACAACTAACTGGCCAACAGCTTTTAGAGAAATATAAACATTGTCTAGTGAGTCAACAAAAAATGATTTTTTTACGGTTCCTCTCGCCCTCGGTATATAGTCGTTTAGTCTATGGTTATATTGATATTGATGTATTTTGCCCTGGTAATGAAACGATAAACGGCCTGAGGCTGATATAAACCAAATTCGACCTTTATAGTCAATGTAAATTTCGTGAATGCTAATTTCAGCAAGCCCATCATCAATGCCATAGTTTTTAAAGGTGTATCCGTCAAATTGGCTAACTCCGTTTGCAGTGGCAACCCAAAAGTAACCTGTGGAGTCTTGTTGAATATGATAAATTTCGTTTGAAGGCAACCCATTATCAACTGTAAATTGGACTAGGGCATGTTGGGGCTTTAATTTTTGAGCAAGTAGCCCGTAGCTAGTAAAAAGGCATGCAGTAAGTATGAGTAGTGTGGCTATTCTGTTTCCTTTGTAACGCATGCTATAATAGTTGATTTTAAGAAGATACCTCTTGTATTTTTTACTTGCTTACTGCAAGGTACAATTCTTTTTCAATAAAAATAAAAAAAGGTATCCCTAGGGATACCTTTTTCTATTTAGTTAGCATTAACTATTTGCTAAAGTCCATATCTGCAAGACGCTGGTATGACTTATATCTCCATTTTGCACTCTCCTCGGCTGCTTTGAATAGTTCAGCAGACTGCTCGGGGAAAGATTTTTGAAGAGAAGTGTAGCGAACCTCGCTCTTTAAGAAATCTTGGAATTTGCTCCAATCGGGCTCCTTTGAATCGAGTTGGAAAGGATTCTTGCCTTCAGCTTCAAGCCTTGGGTCAAAGCGATAACTATGCCAGTATCCTGCTTCAACAGCAAGTTTCTCTTGACGCTGGGTTGCACCCATACCATTGCGAATTCCGTGGTTTATACATGGAGAGTAAGCAATAATTATGCTAGGTCCATCATATGATTCAGCCTCTTTAAGCGCTTTGAAATACTGGTTTTGATTTGCACCCATTGCAACCTGTGCTACATAAACGTAGCCGTAGCTCATGGCCATCATGCCCAAATCTTTTTTGCGAACTTTTTTACCCGAAGCTGCAAATTTTGCAACAGCTGCTATAGGGGTCGATTTAGAAGCCTGTCCGCCAGTATTTGAGTAAACTTCTGTATCCATTACAAGAATGTTTACATCCTCACCTGATGCAATAACGTGGTCTAAACCGCCGTAGCCAATGTCGTAAGCCCAACCGTCACCGCCAAAAATCCAAATAGATTTTTTAACAAAGTATTGTTTCAAGGCAAGTAGTTCCTTGGCTAGATCGTCGTTTTCATTTTTAAGGGCTGCAACCAGTTTTGCAGAAGCTTCTTTTGAACCTTCTGCATTCTCCCTGTTCTCAAGCCACAGTTTCATTGCTTCCTTTGTAGCTTCGTTGTACCCGTTGGCCAATCCTAGTTCAATGCGCTCTGAGATTCTGTCTCTCATTTTGTTAACACCGGTAGCCATTCCTAAGCCATATTCGGCATTATCTTCGAATAGCGAGTTTGCCCAAGCTACACCATGACCATCCTTGTTTGCACGGTACGGAGTTGAGGGGGCAGAACCACCATAAATTGAAGAGCACCCAGTTGCGTTGGCAACCATCATACGCTCACCATATAGTTGAGTAATAGCCTTAATGTAAGGTGTTTCACCACAGCCTGCACAAGCGCCGCTAAACTCGAATAGAGGTTGAGCAAACTGGCTGTTTTTAACGCTCTTATCTCTTCCAAGTACGGTGTCCTTATAGCCAACCTTCTCGTTCATATAGTCAAAACGCTCGGCTTCGGCCATTTGGGTTGCTAGTGGTTTAAGCTCAAGTGCCTTAGTCTTAGCAGGGCATACGTCAACACAGTTTCCGCAGCCCGTACAGTCGAGAGCACTTACCTGAATGCGGAAGTTATACTCTTTAGTACCTCCATTACCTTTAACGGTTCCAGTTTCCTCGGGAGCATTAGCCAGCTCTTCGTCTGTTAAAAGGAATGGACGAATTGCAGCGTGAGGGCAAACAAATGCACACTGGTTACACTGAATACAATTCTCTGGAATCCACTCGGGAACGTGTACTGCGATACCTCGCTTTTCGTACTGGGTAAGACCAGCAGGGAAAGTACCGTCTTCGCGATCAATAAATGCGCTTACAGGTAGGTCGTCGCCAATCTGATTGTTAATAGGAGTTGCAATATCATTAACAAAATCAGGTGCGTTTAAAATGCTGTGCGTTTTCTCAGCATCAAGTTTTGCCCATTCTGCAGGAACATCAACCTTAGTTACAACGGCGCCTTTATCAATGGCGGCATAGTTCATTTTAACTACATCCTCACCCTTGCGACCGAAGCTTTTGTCAACGGCAGTTTTCATTGCCTTAACAGCCAAATCGTAAGGAATAACCTCTGAAATTTTGAAGAATGCGCTCTGCATAATCGTGTTTGTCCTTGTGCCAAGGCCAATCTCTTCAGCAATTTCAGTTGCATTGATAATATATAGGTTTACCTCTTTTTGTGCCAGAACTCTTTTAACTGAGTTAGGTAGGTGCGCCTTGGTTTCTTCAGCATTCCAAATGCTATTTAGTAGGAACGTTCCGCCTTTACGAATACCCCTTAACATATCGTATTTACCTAGGTAAGCAGGTACGTGGCAAGCCACAAAGTCGGGGGTGTTAACAAGGTATGGCGAGCGAATTGGCTTGTCGCCAAAACGAAGGTGCGATGTGGTTATACCACCCGATTTTTTTGAGTCGTAAGCAAAGTAAGCTTGACAGTACTTATCGGTGTTTTCGCCAATAATTTTAATGGAGTTTTTGTTGGCACCTACGGTACCATCAGAACCTAAACCGTAGAATTTACCTTGGAATGTACCCTTGTCGGCAAGGCTAATTTCTTCGCCTAGTGGTAACGATTTAAAGGTAACATCGTCAACAATACCCACGGTGAACTGATTCTTGGGTTCCTTCATCTGCATATTGTCGAATATCGATATGATTTGTGAAGGGGTAGTATCCTTAGAACTTAAACCATAGCGGCCGCCAACAATGATGGGAGCATTCTCTTTTCCGTAGAAAAGTTCTCTTACGTCAAGGTATAGTGGGTCGCCGTTTGCTCCAGTTTCTTTGGTGCGGTCGAGAACTGTAATTCGCTTAGCACTCTTTGGGAACGCTTTAAAAAAGTGTTTTGCAGAGAATGGACGGTAAAGATGAACTGCAATTAGTCCAACTTTTTCGCCTTTAGCTACTAAGTGATCAATAACCTCTTTAATGGTATCGGTTACTGAGCCCATTGCTACAATAATGTTCTCTGCATTGGGGTCGCCATAGTAATCAAATAGATCGTATTTTCTGCCAGTAATTTCAGAGAGTTGCTTCATGTAATCCTCTACAATTCCTGGTAGTGCATCGTAGTACTTATTAGCTGCTTCGCGTGATTGGAAGTAGATATCGGGATTTTGAGCAGTACCACGGGTTACAGGATGCTCGGGGTTAAGCGCACGGTCGCGGAAAGCCTGAAGAGCTTCTTTGTCAAGTAAACCGGCAATCTTTTCCATCTCTAGCACTTCAATTTTCTGAATTTCATGAGATGTGCGGAAACCATCAAAGAAGTGCATAAAAGGAATTCTTGATTTAATAGAGGCAAGGTGTGCAATTGCTGCCAAATCCATAACCTCCTGAACGCTACCAGTAGCAAGCATAGCGAAGCCTGTTTGGCGAGTGCTCATTACGTCACTGTGGTCTCCAAAAATTGATAGCGCTTGAGCAGCAAGGCTTCGAGCGGTAACGTGGAAAACGCCAGGTAAAAGTTCGCCAGCAATTTTATACATATTAGGGATCATCAGCAATAATCCCTGTGAAGCAGTGTAGGTGGTTGTTAGTGCGCCTGCTTGAAGTGACCCATGAAGAGCACCAGCAGCACCAGCTTCAGACTGCATTTCAGTTACCTTTACTGTTTCTCCGAAAATGTTTTTCCTGCCAAAAGCAGCCCACTCATCAATGTATTCAGCCATTGTTGACGAGGGAGTGATTGGGTATATAGCCGCCACTTCGCTGAACATGTAAGCAATGTGCGATGCAGCATAGTTACCATCACAGGTGATGAACTTTTTGTTTTTTGCCATTGTGAAAGTGTATTTTATTGATATATAGATACATAATGATATTGTCAGCCTAGCAAAGGTAGATAAAAATCACAAATTATAAAATGTTGTTAAGCATTTAATCTTTAGCGGTTTTGATAACTTTTAAAACACGGCATTTAATCCGAATATTTATTTTCGACAATTTATATGTTGAAATTTATGTTTTTTAGTCGAGTTTTATACAATAAAATGTACTTTTGACTGCTAGTGCTATTCCGCTCTTATTTATAGCATATAATTGCGTGGCAATATTTGATATTGTGGCTTCGTTACCTTATAGAAATTGTATTATGTATCGTGGTTTAATCAACTTTATAACATACATTTATAATCATTATGAATAGTTAATAAGTAAGCGATTTAGTCTGCGGGACTGTGCATTTCTTAAATTTTGTTTAACCTATATATTTGTAACACATAACTTTATGAATCGATTTGCTTATGCTTTATGCGCTATTATTTTATTGTTTAGTGCATGCGAAAAATTTTGGGAAGAGCCAGTAGTAGAGCGAGACCCCAATATATTTGGGGTAATTGGAGACTGGTATTCGACAGGAGAGAATGTGGGGATCTATGTGAATACTGTTTACGGCGTAGATTCTATTTTTTCTTCTTTTTATGCTGATAGCACTTATCGTATTGAGCGATTTCGAGGTAATTCAGCGAGTATCTTCGAAGGGGATTTTAGCCAGCGCCGCTCCGAGATTGATTCAATATGGAGCATTACTTTGAAGGAACGGAAACCCAATGAAATTACTCTAAAGGGCATCTTCAAAATTACATCGATTACAAAACCTTACGAGTTAAAATACGAAGTTATCCAGGTTAATCCTAGCATTGGCCTCAAAGCACCAACCCCCGAGGGTGGTTTTGGCAGCACCTCACTTCAGGAGAGGAATATTCAGACGTACATACAAATGGAGTACAATGACGATGCGCTCTAAGTCAGTAAACAATTTTTAAAGCCACCCCTTACGCTTAAAGAAAACAAGCATTATTATTGTAATTGCCGCCATTAGCCCTATAGATGCAGGATAACCCCAGTACCAATTGAGTTCAGGCATATTCAACGGGCTGCTTTTGGGATTGAAATTCATTCCGTAAATGCCTGCAATAAAGGTTAGGGGAATAAAAATAGTGGCAATAATAGTAAGCACCTTCATCACTTCATTCATTCTGTTGCTTAGGTTCGACATATACATATCGTAGAGGCTGTAAACCATTTCGCGACTGTTTTCAAGCGTGTCTATAACCTGAACTAAATGGTCGTGTACGTCGCGGGTAAAAATTTTAACCTCATCGCTAATTAGGGGCGATTCGTCGCGTAATAGCGAGTTTAACCCATCGCGCAATGACCAAGCCGATTTTCGGAAGACCATTAAATCGTTTCGTAATGAGTGTATTTGTTGTAAATGGTGTTTTTTGGGGTTTGCAATAACTTCTTCTTCAATGCCTTCAATAATATCGTCAATGGTATACAACGAGTTATAGTAATTGTCAACTATACAGTCGGTAAGGGCATAGGCAAGATAATCGGGGCCAAGTTTTCGGAGCCGTGTGTCGTTATGCTCAAGCCGTTTAATTACAGGACTAAAAATTGGGGTATCACTTTCCTGAAATGTAATTACGTAGTTGGCACCTAGCACTATGCTAACCTGCTCGTTAATAGATGTTTGTTCGTCTTTAGCGTAGTTAATCATTCTAAGAACCAAGAAAATGTAATCGTTATATGGTTCAACCTTTGGGCGTTGGTTGGTGTTTACAATATCCTCCTCAACTAATGGGTGCAGATTAAAGTGTTTCCATACGGTTTGAAGCGTGTCAATATCGTGAAGCCCTTGTACCTGAACCCAGATTTTTGTTTTGTTTGTTAAATCGGTATCTATTTTATCAATCGTTTTTACCGTGTGAGAGCTGAAGTTTTTCTCGTTAAAACTGTGAATCGTAACAATCACGTTGTTTAATATTTTTTTTCCTGTATGAATTGCTGTGCCGGGCGAATCGCCAGGCTTTTTTCTGGTTGACATTTTAGGCCGCCTAAACTTTATGTGCTCGTTAACGTGTTTAGCTGATATTTTGGCAGTTTTTTTCATGGCGATTACTTATAAAAAAATGATTACATAAATGTAACCACTTTTTATCGAATCTAAGGTAGGTGCTATCCTATTTATTGTATTAAAAAATTAAAACTCTTTTGTTTATCAGGCTTTTACATCTCAATGGATATAAAAAAGAAAGTGGCCACAAATTAATGCAGCCACTTTCTTTTATGTGGAATTTGCTATTTGCAAAAAATGTTGAACTATTTAAGCGTAGCATTAAGCATCCAAACCAGCTTTTCTTGTGCGGAAATATAACCAGTCATAAGGTCAATGGTACCTTCGTCATCGTTTTCAGAGGCGAACTCAATAATTTCGCGCTCGTTTTTAAGAAGTTCCAATAGCTCGTTAAGCGCTTCCTTTACGGTGCCCTCTGCGGTTGAAATATTCTCTTTTTCCTTTATGGTAGCCATTTTCAGATACTTAGAAAATGCATGAACGGGAGTACCTCCAAGCATTAAAATTCTTTCGGCAATCTCATCAGCCATTTCGTTTAGGCTGTCGTACAGCTCTTCAAATTTTTCGTGCAGCTGAAAGAATTGTTTTCCAACAATATTCCAATGGTATCCTCTTACATTCATATATGATAGTTGAACGTTACTCAGATATACATTGAGTTTCTCATTCATTTTAGCTGCATAATCCTTACTTAATCCTATTTGATTCATATTAAAATTCATTTTTAAGTTAAATAAACTGTATTTAAAACAAGAAGTTTTACTTCTTTTTAATTATTCTGCTAAGAACTTTTTCCTTTGCCAACTTCTTAGTACAGAAGAACCAGTCGTAGCAATGTTGGTCATCGTCTTTACTGTCCATACGTTCTTTTGCAACACCGCACGAGCCAGCAGTTGGTACAATTACATCGTCGCCTGGTTGCCAGTCGGCTGGAGTGGCAATACCGAACTCGTCTGCAGCTTGAAGCGCAATAACAATACGGTATAGCTCATCGAAGTTACGACCTAAACTTAGTGGGTAGTATAGTACAGTACGCACGATACCTTTTGGGTCGATAACGAAAACTGCGCGAACTGCCTGTGTGTCACTCTGGCCGGGCATTATCATTCCGTACTTATTTGCAACATTCATTGAGATGTCTTCAATAAGAGGGAAGGTGATTTCCATATCCTTCATACCCTTATATTCAATCTTCTCCTTAATTGTGCGTAACCAAGCAATGTGGCTGTATAAACCGTCAACCGATAGACCAACTAGCTTACAGTTTGCGTCGTTAAAATCTTTTTCCAACTTGGCAAAGGTCATAAATTCCGAGGTACATACTGGGGTAAAGTCGGCAGGGTGGCTAAAAAGAATTACCCAGCTTCCCGTATAGTCGGAGGGGAAATTAATATCGCCTTGAGTGGTTTTGGCTTTAAACTCGGGTGCTTTTTCGCCAATACGTGGCATTGAATACGCTTGCGGTTGTTTTACTTCTTGTTCCATTTTTTAAGTGTTTAGTTGTTAGTAAATAATAGTGTAATTTTTGTTTATGTTTATTTCTTGTCTTTAAAAACTCCAGTTATCTGTAATTTAATATCCTCAATTGTAAAATTTGGGATAGATTTCTTTTTAAAGTATTCGTTGAGTATCTCGTTTAGCTCATTGTCGTAATAGTCTTCAATTCTGTCGGAATTTGAGCAGTATAAGTGATGGTGCAATTGTGATGATAACTCGTAACGCATTAAATCTTTTTCTGTTTTAACCTTCTTTGTAAGCCCCTTTTCCGTAAAGGTTTCAAGTGTTTTATATATCGTTCCTGCCGAAATATGAGGATGGTTTTTGCGGATAAACTCAATTACATTATCGGGTGTTGGATGCCCATTTATTGCTTTTAGGGCGTCTAAAACCGCAATACGCTGTGGTGTAACTTTCAATCCGTGTTTTATTAATTCTTGTGCCATCATACCTATGAACAAATGAAACCTAAGTAGTATTAATTCCTAATAAGGAACAAGTAAAGTTACAATATGTTTAGCGGAAAGTCAAGTTTTTTTCAACAAAAGTGGTGGGAGGGCACAGTGGCGACTGTAACGTGTTTTTTATCAGGGTGTTGTAAAGAAAAGCGGAAAATGATTAATCATTTTCCGCCAGCTAATATTAAAAAAAAACAATTATAAAAGTTGAATTAGCTCTTTAAGCTTGTTGAACGTGTTATCGCTAACCCGAACTAGCGGGAGTCGTAGGTTATTTTCAATAATTCCTAAAATATTTAGGGCAGCCTTAACGCCTCCTGGGTTTCCTTCAACAAAAAGGTTGTCAATAATCTCGATTAGCTTGTAGTGAATTGCTTGCGCCTTATCTAGGTTATTGCTCTGAGCATATTTTATGAGCGATGAGAATTGTTTTGGGAAGGCGTTGCCCACAACAGAGATTGCCCCATCGAAGCCCATAGCAATTTGAGGTAAGGCAAGACCATCATCGCCTGTAAGTACCAGAAAATCATTTGGCCTGTCGCGTAAAATGTAACTTTGCTGGTTTAAATTACCCGATGCTTCTTTTATGGCAACTATATTTTTTACCTCGGTGGCAAGCTTCAGGGTTGTTTGCGCGGTCATATTTACCCCTGTTCGTCCGGGTACGTTATAAAGTATTATGGGTAGTTCCGTTTCGGATGCAATGGCTTTATAGTGAAGTTCGAGCCCTTTTTGGGTTGGCTTATTATAGTATGGCGTAACCGACAGGATGCCATCGGCACCAGAAAGGTCAAAACGGTGCAGAGCCCTAGTCAGGTCGGTGGTATTGTTGCTTCCCATTCCAACAACTAGTGGTACCCGTTTATCGTTTTGCTTAACCACAAAATTTATAAGTTCCTGTTTTTCAATGTCGGTTAGAGTAGCCGATTCGGCTGTTGTGCCTAAAAGCACTATGTAGTTTACGTTGCCACCAATTAGGTGTTCTACAAGCTTACTAACGGCGGCGTAGTCAATCTCGTTGTTATTGGTAAACGGAGTAACCATAGCAACTCCTAGTCCTTTAAACTTATTAAGCATAGCAATACAATTTGTTTATTTGTTAATTCAATAGCGTAAAACTCTTACTTTTATATCTATTTTGCCCCTTCAAGCAGATTTAAAATGGCACAATTCTTATTAAACAATCTAATCCTGGGTTTGTGCGAACCGGTTATTAATAAGATTTAGGTAGTACTTTGTTTGGGTAATTAGATTGGTTAGGTCGTCTTCGGGCTTAATGTTGATAATTAGGTCGTTTGGTGTGCTGCTGTAAGCCAAGTTACCTACCTTAAATTTAGCTTTTGATAGGGAGGCTACCCATTGAAGTGGGAATATCTCTTGGGTTGAAAGGTCGATAAGTATATCGAAGTTTTTACCCATAAAAGTATTCACAAAATCGGGTAGGGGTTTGCCTACCCAGCTAGTTTCTTTAGATGTAAATATTTTTACTTTGCTGCTATTTTGAAAAGCGGTAGGCACCTCCTTTTCGGGCGTGTACGAAAGTATCTCAACCTCAAGGTTGAGGGTTTCAAGAAACTTACCGAAGTCGGTAGCCTGTTGAAACGTTTTTTGGTTTGTGGCATAGAATAAGATACCTACTTTACGAGCCGAAGTAAGGTTATGCACCTTTTTTTCTCTCGAAAATTTTGCAAGCTGTTTCCTAAGCTGCTTATGCCCAATTTTTAGCTTTGTACTGTTAAACATATTTTATTTTTTAACTTTTTATCATTTCAAAAAAATCGCTCTCCGATAAAATTCGAATGCCTAATTCTGTGGCCTTTTGGAGTTTTGCTGGGCCCATTTTATCGCCAGCAATCAGCAGGTTTGTTCCTCGCGAAACCGAGCTGGTATTTTTTCCACCGTGTTTTGTTACCAACTCTTTTAGCTCGTCGCGCGAAATACTGACAAATGTACCCGATATAACAACAGATTGCCCGTTTAGTATGTTCGATTCGATATTCTGCTCAACAGCCTCCATAGCAAGGGTTAAGCCTGCATTGGTAAGCCTGTTAATTAGCTCCATATTTTTTTCGTTGGCAAAAAAATCAACAATGCTTTGGGCAATGCGTTCACCCACCTCATCAACCAAAATTAGCTCTTCAAAGGTAGCTTGTTTTAGCTTGCTTAGCAACCTAAAGTGCGTGGCCAGCTTGCTGGCTGTAGTTTCGCCAACGTAGCGAATGCCCAAACCGAATAGCACCTTTTGAAACGGCATTTGCTTTGATTTTTCGATGCCGTTAATGGCGTTTTCTGCCGATTTTTTGGCGAATCTGTCAAGGGTTAACAGCTGCTCGTAGGTTAGGTCGTATAGGTCGGCAATATCGTGAACTAAACCATTGGCAAAGAGCAGTTCTATGGTTTCTTCGCCTAAACCATCAATATTCATTGCCCTTCGGCTAGTGAAGTGAATTACCCTACCCTTTAGCTGTGGTGGGCAGCCTGCTTGGTTTGGACAGTAATGTTTTGCTTCGCCCTCTAGCCTCACGAGTTCGGTTGAACACTCGGGGCAGTGGGTAATGTACCTATATGTTTGGCTATTTGCTAGCCGAAGTTTGGTATCAACCCCTACTATTTTGGGAATAATCTCGCCGCCTTTTTCAACAAAAACGGTGTCGTTAACGTGTAGGTCTAGCAGCTCCATTTGGTCGGCATTGTGTAACGATGCTCGCCTCACGGTTGTTCCAGCCAGTAGAACTGGTGCTAGGTTTGCTACCGGCGTAATAGCGCCCGTTCGACCAACCTGATATGTTACCGAAAGGAGTTTAGTGCTTGCTTGCTCGGTTTTGTATTTATAGGCAATAGCCCAGCGGGGTATTTTGGCTGTAAAGCCAAGCTGTTCTTGCTGAGCAAAGCTATTAACCTTAATAACAACCCCGTCGGTATCATAGGCTAGCTGTTTTCGTTCTGTATCCCAGTGTGTTATAAAATCAATTACTTGTTGGAGCGTGTTGCATTGCTTTATGCTGTCAGGGACTTTAAATCCCCATTCTTTCGCCTTTTGCAAGTTATCATAATGGTTGTTGTGTGGTAAATTATCGCCCAAAACGTAGTATAGTAGGCAGTCGAGCTTTCGCTCGGCCACAATTTTTGGGTTTAGCTGTTTTAGCGTGCCGGCTGCAGCATTTCGTGGGTTTGCAAGGAGCTGTTCGTCGTTCTTGAGTCGTTTCTCGTTTATTTCGCTAAAAACTGCGTGGGGCATAAAAATTTCGCCTCTTACTTCAAACTCGTCAGGAAAATCGTTGCCGTTAAGGATTAGCGGAATAGAGCGTATGGTTTTTACGTTGGCCGTAACATCATCACCCTGCGTACCGTCGCCACGGGTTACCGCACGATGCAATTTACCGTTTACATAAGTAATTCCAATGGCTGTGCCATCGTATTTTAGCTCGCAAACGTATTGCCACGGGGTATTTAGAGTTTTGGCTATTCGATTATGAAATTCTGTAACTTCCTCAAACGAGTATGTATTGCCCAACGAAAGCATTGGCGTTTTGTGCTGAACCTGCTTAAACCCTTGCGAAATATCGCTTCCCACCCTTTGGGTTGGCGATGTGCTATCGATTAGTTCGGGGTACTTTTTCTCCAATGCTTCCAAGTCGTTGAGCATTGAATCGAACTCAAAATCCGATATTTCGGACTTTGCCTCAACGTAATACGAATGGTTATGTTTGTTAATGGTTTCGCGTAACTTTTTTACCCGCGCAACTATTTCGTTCGGAATCATACCTGCAAATTTTGCATAAAGATACAAATTTATGTAGTTTTTTAGCGGTTAACATTCGGGTTTAAACTTTGTTAGCTCTTTCGGCATAGGATGTTAACTCGTGCTAATGCGAAGAGAATCTGTTGATTCTTCTTAAAACTACGTAAAGCTTAGTCTTACTAATGTTTTAAAACTATTTAATAGTAGTGTGTGAAGTTTATGTAACCTAATTTTATACATTTACACCAAACAATTGAGTGTATGCCAATAGAAACGGAAAATAGGATAATTCTTAATAAGTACAGAGGGCTTTTACGGTCGTGCCGAACCTGTGTAACAGCCGATGACAAACGATTAATATCAAAAGCAATAAAGGAGGTAACCCAGCTATATAGCGGTAAGCAAACAAAAATAGGCAAACCCTACGTGGTGCATTTAATTGATGTGGCGCGTATTTGTGTTGATGAGATAGGGTTGGGTGGCACGGCAGTTGTTTCAGCTTTGTTGCACGATACCATTTCAGAAGGTCTTCTTACTAAGAATGATATTGAAAATCGTTACAACCCAACTATTGCAAACATTGTGTATGGTTTAGCGAAGATTGAATCGTTGAATCCGAAGGACCCAACTAAGCAGGCCGAGCATTTCCGAGAGCTTATTCTCACCCTTTCGGCCGATGCTCGTGTTATTTTAATAAAACTTGCCGATAGGCTAGAGGAAATGCGAAGCCTAAGTGCACTGCCTACCGATAAGCAGCTCAAAATTTCGTGGGAAACATTCCATTTGTATGCTCCTTTGGCTCACAGGTTAGGGCTATACAATCTGAAATCGGAGTTGGAAGATTTGGCAATGAAGTATACCAATGGCGAGGATTACAGGATGATTGTTCGTAAGCTAAAGAATACCACCACCCGAAGGAATAAGTTTATTCGTGAGTTTATTGAGCCAATAGAAGTTGAACTAAATAACCAGAAGTTTGATTTTGAGATAAAGGGGCGACCAAAGTCCGTTTACTCAATTTGGAAAAAAATGCAGAAGCAGGGGGTTGAATTTAATCAGGTGCTTGACGTATTTGCCATTCGGGTTATTTTAAACAGTGTGCCCGAACGCGAAAAATCCGACTGCTGGCAGGTGTACTCTATTATTACCGATTCGTACACACCAAACCCAGACCGCCTACGCGATTGGATTTCGGTACCCAAAAGCAATGGTTACGAGTCGTTACACACAACCGTTGTTGGACCCGAGGGCAAATGGGTTGAGGTGCAAATACGTTCGCAAAGAATGGACGATGTTGCGGAAAGAGGCTTAGCGGCACACTGGAAGTACAAGGGCATAAAGCAGGATAAGGGCATAGACCAGTGGGTTGCAAAGGTTCGTGAGCTGCTGGAAACACCCATAACAAACCCCGAGGAGCTGGTGGACCAATTTAAGCTAAACCTTTACCAAAAAGAGGTATTTACCTTTACACCCAACGGCGATTTGCGAAAGTTTCCGCTAGGAGCAACGGTGCTCGATTTTGCATTCGATATTCATTCGGATGTTGGCAGTAAGTGTGTTGGTGCGAAGGTAAACGGCAAGAATGTTCCTATAAAACAGCATTTAGAGAGTGGCGATGTGGTTGAGATTATCACTTCAAAAAACCAGAAACCCAAAACCGATTGGTTACAGCACGTGTCCACGAGCAAGGCAAAAGCTAAAATAAAGCAATGCCTTCGAGAGGATAAGAATAAGCAGCTCTCGCTGGGTAAGGAGATGCTTTATCGTAGGCTAAAAAACTGGAAGATTACCGACAATAATGAGGCTATTGTTACGCTACAGAAACATTTAAAACTGAAAAACACATCAGAACTTTTTGAGCAAATTTCACTTGATAAGATAAACCTAACCGACCTTAAAAGCGTGCTGGTAAGAGATGAAAAACCAGAGGATGAAGCAATCTCTGCCGAAACGGTTAAGACGAAAATTTTACCCGAAAAGGAGGGGGCATCATCTGACTATTTGGTTATTGATGAGAAACTGGAGGGTATCGATTATAAGTTTGCTAAATGTTGCAATCCGATTTTTGGCGATAGCGTTTTTGGATTTGTTACCATAAACAATGGGGTTAAAATACATAGAACCAGTTGTCCCAATGCGGCGCAACTAAACCAAAAGTACGGTTACAGGGTGGTTAATGTTAAGTGGAAAGAAACCAAAACCGACAAATCGTTTCAAACAGTTATTAAGGTTGTTGGGCTTGATGAGTTGGGTATTGTAAGTCGAATTTCGGAGCTAATTAGTAAGGACCTTGGAGTAAATATACGCTCGTTTTCAATGGAATCGGCAAATGGAATGTTTGAGGGGCGTTTACAGGTTTACGTGTCGGATACCAAGCACCTTGAAATGTTGCTGTACCGTTTAACCCGGATTAAGGGAGTGCAAAAAGCCGTGAGGGTAGGGTGGGACGAGAATCGTTGATTGGTGTTTTGTTTTAATCCCGAAGGGATATTGCGTGGTACGCAATTTAATATTAATAAAAAAGCTGCCTGAAAAGATGCCGTATTTGTTGGCACGCTTTTCAGGCAGCTTGGTAAGGTAAACTATGCTTACGCTTTGTCGAGCTCAGCAGTAAAGTGTCTCATTATTGGGGCTTCCCAAACAATTTTTAGTCCCGATTTTAGGCTATTGCGCCTATCAAACACATTTTTTAGGGCAACGGCAATCACGTCTATGTGGTTATTGGTGTAGGTGCGGCGTGGTATGGCCAGGCGCAAAAGCTCCAATTTTGGATACCGGTTCTCACGGGTTTCTGGGTCGCGGTCGGCTAAAAGCGCACCAATTTCAACACCCCTAATACCTGCCTCTAGGTAAAGTTCTACAGCTAGGGTTTGCGCACGGAATTCCTCCTTGGGTACGTTGGGCAGCACCTTGTTGGCATCAACAAAAATAGCGTGTCCACCTGCTGGCAACTGGAATGGAATACCAAACTCCTTAAGCCTTTCACCCAAATATTCAACCTGCTTAATGCGAGTTTCGAGGTATTCAAACTCGGTTCCCTCGTCTAGGCCAACCGCCAATGCGTTCATATCGCGACCCGCCATACCACCATAGGTAACATAGCCCTCGAACATAATATTAAAGGTAGAGCAATCTCTCCAAACCTTCTCCGACCTCATTCCAATAAAGCCACCAATATTTACAATCGCGTCTTTTTTGCTACTCATCGTCATAAAATCGGCATAGGTAAACATCTCCTTCACAATCTCCTTAATGGTTTTGTTCTCGTACCCTTTTTCGCGGATTTTAATGAAGTATGCATTCTCGGCAAAACGAGCTGAGTCGAATAGCACAGGTTTTTTGTGCTTGTCGGCAACACGCTTCACTTCGCGAAGGCACTCCATTGAAACGGGCTGGCCACCAGCAGTGTTGTTGGTAACGGTTACGATAATAAACGGCACTTTGGCAGCATTCTCAGCCATATATTTCTCCAGCTTATCAATATCAACATTCCCTTTAAATGGGTGGTATGCCTCAGTATCACTGGCAATGTCAATAGTTAGGTCTACTGCGTGCGCTTTCCGAAATTCTATGTGCCCCTTGGTGGTATCGAAATGAGAGTTTCCAGGGATATAATCACCCTCCTTAACCAAAGCCGAGAAGAGAACATTCTCTGCAGCGCGCCCTTGGTGCGTTGGCATAAAGTACTCGAAACCCAGAATATCTTTAATTGTTTTTTTTAGGTTGTAGTATGATGATGACCCAGCGTAGCTCTCATCACCAAGCATCATTGCACTCCACTGGCGGTCGCTCATTGCTCCTGTTCCCGAGTCGGTAATCAGGTCGATAAAAACCTGGTCGCTTTTCAAACTAAACAGGTTGTAATTGGCTTCTTTAATCCACTTTTCGCGCTCCTGGCGAGTGCTTCTTTTGATGGTTTCAACCATCTTAATTTTATACGATTCTGCAAATGGTAATTCCATAGCAATACTATTTTAAAATATGAGTAAAATGTTTTGAGTAAAATATAAAGGATGTTACTAAGCTAGTAGAGTCTAGCGCACTAAAAGTGAAAGGTATCGCGTTTTTTAAGATTGCGATACACATACAGGGCAAGTACAGATATTACTTTATATTCCTTCATTCTTTTTGAGTAATACTTTGCAAATATACAAAAGAATTACTCATTAAAAGTAATAATATCCCTTTTTAGCTAAGGTTACCATATACTACTTGCCTTGTGCATACGCGCACTATTGGATTATTAAATTTCTGAATCACTCTGTTTTGCTGCCTTTTCGGAACGGAGAGTAATACCCCAAGTTCTTTTAAGTTGAGGGCAGCTTAAAGTGGACTAAACGATATTTTGAATAGCGAGCTTTGTGGTGTTGAAGCAACATTAAAACAAAAAAAAACTCCCACCTAAGCGGGAGTATAGGATTTGCATCCTTCGGCATATAGCCTTATTGTGATAAGATGTAATACATAAAGTTAAACAAAAGAATGGAATAGTAAAACAATTATCAAAGTTTTTTGTAAGTTTATGGTCATAAATTGATTAAAAAATAAACTTTTTATCTATGGGAAAAATACTTGGACTAGATTTAGGCACAAATAGCATAGGATGGGCTTGTTCCCCTATCGGATAAAACCATTACGATGCTTCGAGATTACTATAAGCTATACAAACCAAAGGTTTGGCTTTTTGAGGGGCAAGTGGAGGGCGAAAGGTACTCGGAGGCCTCAATCGCAAAAGTGCTTAAAATTGCATTAG